>OLSH01000323.1_pt1 | contig 46542 bp, 60 predicted proteins | sample 1643221 | NCBI WGS metagenome assembly OLSH01 (sample SAMEA3136681, study PRJEB25190) | human gut metagenome | biome: human gut; feature: human-associated habitat; material: faeces | place: Austria | collected 2013 | reverse complement strand
GGCAAACCTAATTAATTATATCAAAGGAGCTTTTATTTTCTAAGCATAGCCTTCCAGCTTTTTTATATCTAAAGTTATAATATCTATATAGAGTAAGAGTTAATATAAAAATTACAAATTTTAAAATATTCCTATATTTTTTAAAGAAAACTGTACTAAGCATCATTGCTATTATATTAAGGTTTAATAATTTAAAAAGCTTATCTTTCTTATGACCAAGATTTTTCTAAAAAGATAAAATTTTCTTAATTCAATTTTATGAAATTTTAGTCTCTTCTAAAACTAAATTTATCTATTTCAATTCATGATATGACTTTTAAAATCTATTTTGACTTTATAATTTATGCCTAAAAAGTTTTTTATAACTTTTTTCGATAATTTTTAATTGATTGAAAAATAAAAACGTTTTAAAATTAATCTCACAAAGTCAGGTGAATTTTTCAAAAAATAAAAAGAGAACCATTTCTAGTTCTCTTCATCAATAATTTCTATTTCAGAAAATACTATATCTAATATCTTCTCTAAAATATCTTTTGGAATTTGTTCCATAACTTTATGTTCTCTAGCATTTAAATCTAATGTCTTTATGTGTTCGCATAATACTACTCCAGTAGTTTTAGTTCTCCCATCTAAAGGAATATGAAGTGGAAACTTATTGTTAGTATTAGTTATTGGACACACTATTACTAAGTTAGTTTTTTGATTAAAAAAATTATTACTTATTACAACAGCAGGTCTATACCCAGCTTGTTCATGTCCTGCTTGAGGGTTGAAATTTATTTTAACTAAATCCCCCTGTTTTACCATATTTCTTCCCCTTCTGGTACTCCCCAATTTATTACTTCAGCTGTGTATGTTTCATTATATCCCTCAAATAATTCTTTAATATTCTTCCTTTTTTTCTTTTCTTCAATTTTTTTTATTTTTAACTCTCCATTTTCAGTAATTAACTCAAATTTATCATCTTCTGTCCATTTAAGAAAATCTAATATAGCTTTAGGAATACGAATTGCTTGTCCATTTCCCCATTTACATATATTTCCAGTTAATATCATAAGAATACCTCCTGCTCAATCTGTATATACATAGTATATACTCATTTAAGAATAAAGTCAATAAAAAAGAGCTAGTTTTCCCCCTAGCCCTTTTTATGTGAAGTTCTAATTCACAATTATTTTTTTAAAACTATTTATTAACTTTTTCTGCCAAAGCTTTTCCTGGTTTAAATTTTACAACTTTTTTTGCAGGAACTTTCATCATTTTTCCTGTTTGTGGATTTCTAGTTTCTCTTTCTGCTCTATCAACTACTTCAAATTTTCCAAATCCTAAAAATGATACTTCATCTTTCTTTTCAAGTACTGTTTCTACTGCTGTCAAAAAAGCTTCTAATTTTTCTTCAGTTTCTTTTTTTGTTTCAAATTTTCCAATCTCTTTGTATAAGTCTACAAATTCTTTTTTAGTCATTTAATATTCCTCCTAAGTAAATTTTATATTTATAATTATATGTTTTTAAAAACTATGGTTTTAAACTTTGAGGATCTATTGGTTTATAAATATAAACATCTTCTACAACACAATCAGAGTAAATCCACTTATCCCAGTTTTTTATTACCCACTCTTTGCTAATTGCCCTAATATTATTATTAGGGGATAAAGCTTCTTTTGGAAGAACACAAAGCATTTGTCCAGCATGATATCCTGTAATGCTATAAATTGAAAATTCTGTTATTGTATCAATAATCATTAAATCAACTATATCTTCAAAAGGATATTTTCCAGGGCAACGGAAAGTAGTCCCTCTCCATAGAACTTTCACAGGATAATTGACAAGTTTAAATGATTTCCCAAATTGTATTTCTTTAACATAATCAATAGGCTTACTTGCTTTGTTTGTTCTAGTATTAACAATACGTAATTTCAATAATTAACCTTCTCTCTTAATTAAATTTATATTATAATAACAATTATACTTTAAGTTTTTCTAAGTAGTCAAGCTTTTAAATTTAGAAAATAATATAAGGGGACTTTTTAGGAATAAAAAATTCCTATTAATTATTTGGTATTTTTAAAATAAACATTAAAGGAGGAAAAATATGTTAAAGATTATTTCAAAATTTATATTTTTATTTATATATGCAGACTTTGGAATATGTAGCGATATTTCTCATGATACTATTTGGGGAGTATTTTTGTACTTAGGAGGATATATTCTTTTTTACATAGTAATTAAAAAAATTTTTAATATAAGTAAACTATTTAAGATTTTATTTTTTACTTGGTTTCTTATTAGACCTTTAATTCTTATAAGTATTTTATTATATTGTTTTAATAGTCCTGATTTTTCTTGTTAATTACATTAATGACCATATTTCTTGTAAAAATTATTTTTAACTATTTTAAAATTTAAGGTTAGTAAAATTTTTAAAAATAAAAAATTATAACTATTACTTGTCATAAAAATCCAAAACTCATTTTCTAGCCTCTTTACTTAATTATGCTTTTTTACGAACTTCTATTTGAGCTACTTCAAGAATAACATCAAAATTTACTCAAATAAAAATAGGAGTACTTTTAGGATCAAATAACAAAAAATATAATTTTCAAAAGTTGTTTTTTAGTAAAAAATATTAATTTTTACCATTTTTAAAAGTTGCTTTTTAACAAAAAAATGATATACTATAAAATATAGTTTTAGAAAGTTGTTTTTATTTTGTGGTTTTTAAAAGTTGTTTTTAAATAAAATACTTCTCATAAAATAAGGAATCTTTTTTTAGAACTATTTAATTATATAAAAAAGTACAGTTTTCAAAAGTTGTTTTTCTTAAAAAATAAAAATACCATTTTTAAAAGTTGCTTTTATATTTTAAGAAGTTGTTTATCAGTTTTTAAAAGTTATAAATGAACTTTCAAAAGTTGCTTTATAGTTTTTAAAAGTTGTTTTTACACCTTGAAAACCTGTATTTTTACTGTATTTTATTAAGGGGAAAACTAAAGAACTTAGAACAATAAAACTACAAACAAGGAGGTTGTCTTTTGGAGTGTAATATAAAAGAACTTTTAGATATATCAAAGCCTAATAATCCTAGTTCTAAAAAATTAAAAGAAAAAGATCAAAAATTAGAACTTCTCGTTTTAGAAAAAGAAGATCAAAGTGAAAAAACTAATACAATCTTAAATCAACATAGTGCTTTAGTTACTTATAAAGTTCAAAAAGGAGAATACTATAAAGTTGCTGTTGAAAAAACTATATTTGCCCTTCTTCTAAAAGCTCAAAATCAACTAAAAAAGAATTATAGAGAAAATTTTATAGATGTCATAAAAAGAGTAACTTCGCAGGATATAGATTATTTTTTAAAAAATTTATATAAAGAAAACATAGAAATAGATATGAGCAAAATAAAAAAAACAGAGTTATCAAAAGTTGCTTTTGAATCTACAATGCTTTTAGTTGAAGATATAAAAGAAAATACAGAAGATGAAGCGGAACAAAGGGAATTATATAAAGAAATAGAAGAGCTTGAATTAGCTAAAATAGCATATAGTCAAAAAATGATAGAGAATAAAAATTCTTCCGAAGAAGGAAATTTTCTTTCTGAAATAAATATAAATAATATTTTTAAAGAGATAAGAAACTATTGTAAATTAAAAACAATTAGAAAAAATATAAATTCTAAAACTATAAATCTAACAACACTTGCTAACTCTATAAATACCAATAGTACAGTATTAAAAAGAGAATTAAAGAAAACAGTAGGAACTTATTTGGATTTTAATTATATAAAAGCTAAAAATCTTAAAACTGAAGTCAGAACTAATATGATTAGTTCTGTTAGATTTACTAAAAAAGAAAAAACTACATGGTTTACTTATCAAATTCCTAGAGAAATACTAGAATTATTATTGCTTCCAGAGGTCTATGTGCCCCTAGATGAAATGGTAGTAGATAAAATTCAAGGAAATTATACTTTAAGAATGTATAGTCTTTTAAATGATCACATTAAGCGTGGAGAAATAGAACTTACAAGAGAAGAATTGTTTACATTTTTTTGTCTTCCTAAAAGTTATGAAAATAAAACTAATCTTGTTAAAAAATTTATATCCCCTGTATTAGAAGAAGTAGAAGAAACTTCTGGAATTAAAACTGATGTGGAGTTTATTCCAAAACATAATTGGGAAAGAATAAAATTTTATCCTAAGAAAGCTAAAATTATTAAACCTAAATCTCCAGCAGTAATAGAAACAATTGAAGATATTTATGATAATGAAAAAATAAAAAAGCAAATAGAGAAAACAAAAAGAAATATTTATGTTAATAAAGCTTGGAAAAAAACTACAGACAATAAGTTAAATAAAATTTTAAACGAAAATGGAGAAGAAGTTGTTTTAGAAGTATTAAAAGCTATGTATAATGGATTAAAAAATGAGATAAAAACAACTTTAGTTCAATACATTAATGGAATTTTAAAAAATTTAAAAGATAATAAAACAGAAAACCTTCAAATATTTAAAACAGAAGAATCAAAAACAACTTTTAAAAATAACTTAGAGAAGGAAAAAGCAACTTTTGAAAACTCTAAAAAGGAAAGTACAAATATAAAAGAAACAATTAATAGTTTTGAAAAATCTGATATATTAATGGCTTTTGAAAAACTTTCAGAAAAAGAAAAAGCAACTTTTGAAAATTTAGCTTTGGAAATGTGTAGTAAAGAAACTGATATAGATAAATCTTTTTTATTGACTATGAAAAGAAAATCATTAACAATATATTGGAATACTTTAAAACCATATCTTGAAAAAATTCTAATAAATGAATCAAATTAGACAACCAATAGGTTGTCTTTTTTTATATAAAATTATTCTCAATTTTTATCTTTAATTTCTCGTGATTTATTAAATTTAATAACATGTTCTGTATCAATCCTCATAATTTCTTCACCTGTAATCATATTACTACTAAATACTAGATCATAATCTGGATTTTTAGTTTTATACTGATTCACTCCATCAGCAACAATAACATTCTCTGCAAGGATTGGGCTTCCAATATTTTCCCATTTATTCAAAACTTTGTTATATCGTAGATTTGAACTGATTGTAACATTTTGATAAATTATAACATTTTTGTAAATTTTAGCTGCTACAATTGTACAACCTCGAGCATGATGTGCAAAAAGTACGCTCTTATCCATATCTGCACAATGAATTTCACAACAATAGCGTATTTCTAATAAATCAGCAGCTTTTTTCTTTTAGTAGTATTTTCAGAAAAACAATTGATATTTAATAATTTTTCAAACGTCATATTCTCCATAATTTAATTCTCCTTATATAACTTAGTTATTTCAAATTGTATCATTTAGTTATTATATAGAGGGCTCTCTATCACTAATTACTATTATAATTTTTATTTCTTAAATTAATTGAAATTAAGTAGATATTTTGTTATTTTTTTTAGGCTTTTCATCAGGATATTTTGTGAATATTTTGAGCTAATCATAGAAAAAAGGGAGAAGAAAGTTACGAAAAAATTTGTGATAATACTGAAAAATATCTCTTTTAAATCAAGCCAAACTAATTTTATATAAAGTAAAGATTATAAAGTGACACATGTGTCACTTTATAATAAAAAAAATAAAATATAGGCTTGACACAGAACTATATTTGTTATAAAATATAAATATGATAAAAATATTATTTCCCTAATGGCAATAAGAAAATAATGTTTTTATCCTAAAGTATAAAATTTAGGAGGATAAATATGACTTATTTTGGAATGAAAGTAAAAAACGGGAAAATATATGTTGTAATAAAGTTAGATAATGGTAAAATAATAAATGGGGAATTTGAAACAGACAAAGATTATAAGGACTTTTTAAAAAAAGTTTCATAAATATAAAGTGACACATGTGTCACTTTATATTTTAAAAAAGAAAGGAGAAAAAGTGGCAAAGGTTTCATTATCATATAGAAAAGATGGAAGATTGAATGGTTGTACTTTAAATTTAAAAAAAGAATTTATAACAACTTTAGATTTAAATGAAAAAGATAGAGATATAATATTTAAATATATCAATAAGGAAATAAGTTTAGAAAAGGGAAGAAGTGATTTTGAAGAGGAAATAAAAAATACAAAAGGAGAAATAGTTTCTTTAGTGAAAAATCATTTTATTAAATTTGATAAAGCGGGAAAAAGTAAGCCAACAAAATTATCAATACCTCTTCCAGTAGTATTTGATATGGGAATCAATGAAAATGATAAAGAAGTAGAAATAGAAAATGATTTAAAAAATAGAAATGTGAAGATAAGGAAAATTATTATTGAACATGAGGGGGATATAATGGAAAATAATATCACAGAAAGAGGAATAGTTGCCACTATTAAAGTAAATAAAGGAGGAATAGGAAAAACATTTATTACAACGCAACTAGGACATGGATTAGCTTTAAAAGGGTATAAAGTTCTTCTTTTAACTTCTGATAGTCAAAATAATATATTTCATTATACAGCATTTAAAACTAAAAAGAGAAATCCTCTATTTAGTGAAGGGCTAAAAGCTTGGGTAAAGAATGGAACAGGAGATTTATTTGAATTAAGAGAAAATTTAGAATTTATACCACTAGAAAACAATACTTTCAGCTCACAATTTTTAATGAAATTACCAGAGGTAATAGAAAAATTTAGAGAAAAATATGATTTTATTTTAATAGATAGTATTCCAACAATGAAGATTGATACTGTATTTGTAAAATCTTCTGATAAAGTAATCATTCCTTGTTTTGCTGATAGAGTAACAGTAGATGGAGTTATAAATGTATTAAAAGAAACAGGGGTAGAGAAAGTTTTGGGAATAGTATTAAATAGATATGAAAATAAAAGAATTCAAAATATGTTATTAAAAGAATTGAAAAAAGTTGTAGAAGGAAGAGAGCTTGTTTTTCCTGAACCAATAAAAAATTCTTCAGAGATTGAAAATTTATTATACTTAGGAAAAACTATTTGGGAGAGTAATTCTTCATCAGAAGCTCTAAAAACAGCTAAAAATAGTATGGAAGAAATAATGGAAAGTTTAATAAAATTGAAAAATAGAGAAGAAATAGAAGAAGAATTTGATGAATTTGATTTTTAAATTATAAAGTGACACGCGTGTCACTTTATAATTCTGGATAAAAAGTTAAAGGAGATAAAATATGTCAAAAGAAAAAGAAATAGAAGAAGTAAAGGAATTAGATAAAATACTTGGGGCAAAGAAAAAAGAAAAAAAACAAGATATAATAACACAAGAAGATATGAAAGAATTTTTTGCAGATGAAATTTTTAAAGATGACGAATATTTACGTGAAAAAAGTTGTGAAATTATAAATTTAAATGCAAAAGCAAGTTTAACTTTAGGAAGAATATTTACAGAAGTAGCAGATAAGTATTTAAACAATAAAACAGGAACATATGAATTATGGATAGATAAAATGGGATATAATAAAAGAACAGCATTAAGGCACAGAGCGAGATATATGTTATATACAAAAACTATAAATCAAGAGTCTAAAAGCTTAATAGCAGGGCTATCAGTAAGAGATTTAGAAAAAATAATGAAAAATCCAGATGAATTTATTCCGTTTTTAGATGATGGAATATCTAAAGAAGATTTAGAAAATTTACTTGAAAGCGAAACAATGAAAAATGCTACTAATAAGAAAATAAATTTTGAATCAGAAAATTATGAAGAAAGTATAAAAGTACAGTTTAGAAACTTTATAGATATAGCAGAAAAAGTTGAAGAAAAAATAGCAGTATTAGATGAAAAAGAAAAAGAAGAACTAGATAGATATCTAAAGAAAATAGAAAAAATTTTAAACAAATAAAAAAGTAATTGTATATACAATTACTTTTTTAATAGAAGATAAAATATTATCCCCTAATGGCATTAATATTTTAACATATTTTATTTGAAAAGTAAATAATATGAAAGGGGGCGAAAATTTTATGAAAAATTTTATTTTACTTTTATTCATTATAATAAGTATATCTAGTTATTCTGAAACAAGTATAGAATGGAAGGTAGAAAAAGGGATTAACCCTTGGGAAATAACAGTAAGATGTACCTTGTATGGAGATCTGTTTAAAAACTATAATTTAAGTATTAAGCCTTTTGGTAAGGGATTAGGAGAAGACAGGGTATTTACTGATGGGCGTTATTATGATTCATCTACTAAAATGTCATTAATTGTAACTAAAAAAAATAATTTTCAATATAATTCAGAAATTGCAGATTATGAATGTTATTTAGAAAAAGATAACAAGAATATATCTACTTTTAAATTTAGAATAAAAGGTGTGCTGATCATTGAACAATAATTTCAAGAAAATATAAAACTTGATTTTAAAAGGAGTAGCCATGACAGAAATAGAAAAAAAAATAGAAATGAAAAAAAGGGCAGAAGAAGTAAAATTAGCTTCTATCTTAGCAAGAGTAGATGGCTCTGGAGAAGTAGATGATGTTACTAAAGAATGGTTTGATAAATATATAAATCTTGAAATTTCCTATGAAGAGCTAGGAGAAAAAATATTTAAAAGTTAAAATAGGAGATAAATATGAAAGATCCATATTTAGATGAAAATGGAGTTTTAAAAAATAAGTTTGGAATTAAAAATAAAGAAGAACTGAGAAGTAAAGAAATAAGAATAGTCACATATAAACTTTTTAAAATAAGGGAACAAAATTTTGGGAAGAGCAATAATATAGAATGTTTAAAAAATATAAATAAATATTTATTTGGAGATTTATATGAATGGGCAGGAGAAACAAGAAAAGTAGAGATGGTTAAATTTGAAAAATATCTAAGAGGAGCTTCTGTAGATTATTCTTCTCCTAAATTTATAGAAAGTGATATAAAAAGAGCTTTTTATAAATTAGAAAATATAGAATGGAATAAAATTAATGATGAAGAAAAAGCAAAAAAACTAAGTTCAGGTATAACAGAATTATGGCAAGCTCATGCCTTTCGAGAAGGAAATACAAGGACAATAGGAGTTTTTTTAGATATATACACAAGGGAAAAAAATATTCCAATGGATTATGAAGTAATAAAAGAAGATCCAGATTATTTTAGAAATTCTCTTGTTTTAGCAACTGTAGATGAAACAAAATATATTGAAAGTATGATTAGAGGATGTATAGAAAGTGGAAAAGAAAAAAATGTTCAGAAAGAAAAAACAGAAGAGAAAAGCATAAAAAAGAAAAATCCTTGGGCTAAAACTAAAGAGAATGAAAAAGATAAGGAAAGTGAAAGATAAAATAAAAAAAGAGACAAAATAATGAAATTAAAAGAGAAAATGACTGGAGAATATTTAGATGATTTGTTAGTTAGAATAGCATATCATTTGACAACTAATTGAAGGAAATACTATTTCATTAAATGGAGCAATAGTAATAAATAAAGAAAAGGAGAATTATGTTAGTATTAAAGATATTAGGAATATTAGTAGGAATAACAGTAATATATACATTGATCCAGAAATTAAATAAAAAGTGCATAGAAAAATTTTATATTCCTTTATATTCAAGAGGGATGTCTATTGGTTATCTTATTTCAGGAATATTTTTATTATTTGGTTTGAATTCTTTTAGATATGCACTGCAAGAAAAAAGTAATATATTAAATGCACAAATACTAATGGGAATAGGAGCTTTAATAGCAATATTTTATGTTATAATAGGATACTATAGAACAAATATTCTATATGGAACTATAGGAACTGGAATAAATTTAGCTACATTAGTATTTTTTATCCTTATGGAAGGATACTTATTCATAATATATGTAATATTTAACATAATTTTATTTAATTCAGTAAAACCAATCTATGTAATACATAGATAAAATAAAGGAGAAGCTATGTCAATAAGAGAGAAAATGACAGATGAATATTTAGAAGATTTATTAGTGAGAATGGCACACCATTCAACAGCAATAGAAGGAAATACATTAACACAAGCAGATACAACATCAATATTAATACATAATTACATACCTCGTGATATGACAGAAAGAGAATATTATGAAGTAAAAAATTATAAAAAAACTGTAGAGCTGCTTCTTAATAATCAAGAAAAAATGTCTCCTGAATTAATAAAAGAATATCATAAAATAATAATGGAAAATCTTGTAGATAATAATGGAGAATATAAGAAAATACCAAATATGATAGTAGGAGCAGATTTTGAAACTTCAAAACCATATCAAGTTCCAATATTGCTACAAGAATGGTGTGATAATTATAGTTTTAGAATTAAAAATGCTCAAACAGTAGAAGAAAAAATAGAAATAATAGTGGATCAGCATATAAAATTTGAAAAAATTCATCCTTTCAGTGATGGAAATGGAAGAACAGGGAGAATGTTAATGATAGACAGCTGCATAAAAGAAAATATCTCTCCTATAATAATTCCAAAGGAAGAAAAAGGAAAATATATAAATTATTTAGCAACTGAAAACTTAAAGGAATTTAAAAAATGGGGATTAGAACTTCAAGAAAAAGAAAGGGATAGAATAGAAAAATTTTATAATAAAGAAAAAGTACAGAAAAAAGACTTTGATTAAAAAAGAAAGGAAAAACTATGGAAGATAAATATAATTTAACTAGAGAACAGAATATATTTCTTGCAAAAAAAATACTAGCAGAAACAGTATATAATGCAATTAAATTAGAGGGATTAAATACTACATATGTCCAAACTGAAAAAATACTTAATGGGATTAATGATGAAAAAGTAACTTTAGATGAAGTTAGAACAATTTTAAATCTTAAGTCAGCTTGGAAGTATATACTTAATAATTTAGATAAAGAAATAGATGTAAATTTTGTTTGTAATGTCAATAAAAGAGTATCAGCAGATGAAAGTCTAGACTGGGGCGTAATAAGATATGGAAATGTAGGAGTAAGGCTAGTAGATGGAGGCAGTTATAATCCTGAAGTTCCAGATGTAGAAAAAGTATCAAAAGAATTAGAAAAAATTAACAAAATAGAAAATACTACAGAGAAAGCTTTAACTTATTATTTATGGGGAGCAAGATCACAGCTATTTTGGGATGGCAATAAAAGAACAAGTAATATAGTGGCAAATGCAATATTAATAAAAGATGGAAAAGGAATATTATCTGTAGATGAAAAAGATTTAGAAGAATTCAATTCAAAATTATCTAAATTTTATAAGAGTAATGATATGAAAGAAATGAAAGATTTTTTATATAATAAAAGTATAAAAGGAATGACAATAAATAAAGAATTAGAAAAGAAAAATAAAAATCCTTGGGCTAAAGATCAAAGCAAAGAAAAAGAATCAAAAAATGAAAGATAAAATGGAGGGAAATTATGTTTATAATATTAAATTTAATAACAGTAGTATATGCAACAATTATAGGAGTACTTTTAATAAAGAATAAAAAATATAATAAATCAAAGAGATTTAGTTCAATTCTAATTCTAATTTTAATTTCATTAGTTGGAGCATTAGTTGCAGGGAAAGGGGCAGTAAATTCTTTAAAGGAAAATGGAGTAATAGGAATATTAAATTATTTTATGATGATAGTAAGTTTCTTGGTATGTGTAGTAGCAAATATAGAAATTCCTAAATTAAAAAAAGATTAATAGATTTCTTTCTGGCAAGGGAATAAGAATAAATAAAAACTAATAATAGATAAGGGGGAAACAATGAATAAAGAATATATGATTGCTGATTTAGTAAATAAAAAAATTTTATATTATAATGAAGAGATGAATAAATTCTTATCTGATTTAGAAAAAGCTAAAAAATATAAAAGTATTGATAGAGCTCATGAAAAGTTATCTAATTTGTTAGAAGAGAATAAAGAATTAATTTCTGGAGTAATAATAGAAATTGATGAAACAAGAAAAATTCATTATGTTCGTATAGGGGAGCGAGTAAAAGAAGTAGATGTTGAAAAAGATTTAAAAACAAATGAAGAAGAGTTTATAAAAATGAATTTAAATGAGTTTTTGAGTTTAAAAAAAATATATTCTAAAAGAGTATATCAGCTATTATTAAAAAATAGAGAAAAAGGAAAATATGAAATTACCTGCTTTCACTTATTTGAGCTTTTAAATATAATACCCAATAAAGATAATCCTACTTTTATAGTAGGGGAAAACTTTAAAAAATTAAATAAAATTATAACTGAAATAGGAGAAGATGAAGACTTAAAAAAGATTTATAAAAATTTAAAGATTAATAAAATAATAGATAAAGATGAAGAAAAACTTCAATTCACTTGGAGTATATAATAAAAAATATAAAAATAATTTAGACAGCCTCTAGGTTGTCTTTTTTTTATTTCAAAACCAATCCAATCTTGACCTCCTGTAAATTATATATATTTTTCTACTGCATATATCTCCCTTCACAAGCCTTCATTTTAAATCAATTTCAATAAAGTAAAAATCCTGCAAAAATAAAAATTTTTAATACCTGGAGTGTGGCCATGAAAATAGCAGCACTCCTAAAATTTTTTCTTTCAGTTCTTGCAGAAATTTTGACTTTTTCTTAACTAAAATAAGCTTCCTTCAAATTACGGCGAAGGGAAAGAAACACATAGTAAAAAAAGAACATTGGCAAAAGAATAAAGAAGTTAAAGAAGTGAGCTCTCTCAATAGCTTCAAAAAAAGAAAATAAAAAAAACGGCTCTGCTAAATAAAATATATAGTTTTAAAAAATTAAAAAATTGGAGGGATAAAATGGACTACTTAAAAGAACGAATCATCAAGCTTGAAGAAAAAGGATATTATGATGTACCAAGAGGAACTTTTGCCCTTGAAACATATAAATTAATTAAACTTGGGTATATATGTCACTTAAATCATAAATTATCAAGAGTTGAATTAGACAAAATAGACTTTGCTTTAGCCAAGCAAATTCAAAAATATGAAGCTAAAGAAATAACAGCTTTAGATCTCTTTAATTATCTTTATGAAGATTTTATAAAGGTTGTATCAATTGATAATAAAGATGAAACATTTATGGGTATAGCATATAAAGAAGGAAACAAATTTATTTTTCCTTACCCTGAAAGAGTTGTTATAGATAAAAAAAAGATAGGAGAATACTTAAAAAATGGAGCTTCAATATCTGTTAGTGATATAAGTGCTATAAATATAACTTTAGCTTAAAAAATATAATAAGGGTAATACTTTAAGTGTTACCCTTACAGAAAGATTGAAATATTTTATATAAATAAGGAGTGGTAAAAATGGAAGTTATGTAATGACAATAAAAAATATACTGAAATTTAAAGTATTAAATACTAGATATACTTTTAAATGTGAAAAGAAGAAAATAGAAGAAATAATGAATAATATAGAATTTATAGAAAAAGAAAATGATTGGGATAAAAAAGGAGTAAAATTATGAATAAAGAAGTTGATAGTTATTACAGTAGTTTAACAGATATAGAAAGATTTATTTTATCTATAGATACAGTAGTAGAATTTTTTGAAGAAAGAGGGGTAGATCCAAAAGAGGCTACCCCTCTTCATAAAAAAATATTTGATTCATGTCAAGAAGTGTATTTAAAGGAGTATATAAGGAAATATATAGTTTAAAAATAATAAAGAAATATAGTATAATATATAAAACTACTATATTTTATTGGAAGGAGAACTATATGATAGTAGACATTATATTTTTCCATCTGTAGATAAAATACAGAGAGTAGCAAAAATTTTAGATACTAATCCATATTATATAATAAATGGAGAAGAATTACTAAAAGATGCAATAATAGCTACAACAGATACAGGAATGAGAAAAATAACAGGAAAAGAAGCTGAAGAATTAAAAAGAATAATAAGAAAGGAATAATAGAATGAAATTAATACAAGATAGTATGAATGGAATAAGGTTAGTAAAATATCTTGCAAACCTAAAAAAAGGCGAAATAGCAAACGCAGGAGATATATCAAAAGAAGTAGGAGTAACAATAAAATTTACTTTAAAAATATTAAGAAGATTGAAAATGAAAGGAATTGTAGAATCATATAGAGGTATTACAGGGGGATATGAATTAAAAAAAGAAGAAATAGATATTTATGAAATAATAAAAGATTTACAAGGAGATTTATATGTAACAAATGATTTTAAAGAAAAAGAACCTGAAGATGAAATAGAACAGGAATTAAAAAAAATTCAGGAAGATGTTATAATGAGATTAACAAATATAAAAATAAAGAAAAAATATTAAAATAAAAAAGAGATCCAGGCAGAAGTCTGTCCTGGATTTTTTATTTAATAATAAATTTATCTTTTAATTCAGGAACTGTATTAATCCTCATTAAGAATTTTGTCTGAAGATTTTCAAGAGTTTGATATAAAGCATTATTAAATGGTTCAATAAGTACAGGGCAGAAGAATGCTCTTTCTTTTTCTACAATAATAGGAAATGAAACCCAGTATCCATCTACATTTTCAGTATAGTAGTGAAATTTTTGAATCATATTTTCTCTAACCTGGTAGTGTTCAAATTTTTCTTTTAGTAGTTCTAAGCCTTTCATCAAGTTAGAAGGCTTATATTCTTCTTTCCATTCATATGTATGAAAAATCATAAATTCCCTCCTACAAATAACTATATATATTAATAGTCTGATTATACCATAGAAGAAAAACAATGATTCTTAGATATAGATATAAAGTCCGATAAAATATTTGAATAAGAAAATATTATTGACAATCCTATCATTTAATACTATACTAGAAAAATAGTGATAGAAAAGGAGCCATTTTATGATAGAGTTTTTTAAAAATTTAAGTGGAATAACCAGTTCAATGATAGGAGTTATTTTTGCCTTTCTTATTGGAAAAATTTTGGGATATGAAGATATATTAAGTAACATTGAAGAGAAAAGAAATATGAAAATAAAAAGAATAGAAGAAATAAAAATTGAGATAAAGAGTTATAAATTCTTGCAAATTGAGTATGATAATGCTGTAAAAGAAGTCTTTGATGAAGCTAGTAGTATAATGTTAAGTGGGACAAACAATTCTGAAGAAGAAATAATAAAAAAGATAATAAAAGAAAAAGAGTTCTTTTTTTTAGATGTTGATGATTTAGATTTAAATGAATATTTTATAAGCGAAGAAGAAAAAATAAAAAAAATCTTAAAAGGAAAGTACTTAGATGAATTGTTAGAAATAAAGAGTGATTTATTTAAAGAGTTTCCAATTATCCAACTAATGAGGAAATATAGTTCTGAACTTGAAAGTTCTGAGTTTGAAAGAAAAATAAGATTATATATAAATGAAATTATAAAGGAGAAACAACAAGAACGGTTAAAAAATAGTTTAAGAGTGAATTATCCGTCTTTAAGTATGGAAATCAAAAAATTACAAAATATTTCTTATAATAGTAATCTAAAAACTATTAAAATGCTTCTAGAAAAATATGAACTTGAATTAGAAACTTTAAAGGAAGAAAAAGAAAAACTGAAAAAAATGTATAGAGAGAAAGAAATTTTAAAAAGATTTACAATAATTTTGTATATTCTTTTTATTTTTGGAGTCATTTATCCATTGAGTTTTTTAAAGTTTAAAGAATATGATGAATTAGACTACTCATTACATAGGAACTTTTTAGCTGAATTATTTACACAAAGTGGGATTATGTTATTTTTTTTAGCTCTGATTATAACACTCTGTATATATTTTATTTTAAAAACATTGTCTAAAAAAATAAGTAATAAAGATTTAAAAGATTTAAATAAATCTACTGATTGGATACTAATATCATATTTAAAATATAAAGATTATTAAACTTCAAAACTCAAATAAATATCATTCAAATTGATCCTATCCAATTTCAATATACTTAAGAGTAACAGCTTAAAGGTTAGGTGCTTTCATCATTAAGGGAATATTATGAGTTTTCTTATAGACAGTATAACCCCATGTTTTTCTAAGTGAGTGAGAAGCTATAGGATAATCTATATTAAGAAGATCTTTTAAATAAGTCAGGTAATCATTAACACCACTTTTACTTATGTAATGATCTTCTTTTTCTTTTACATATTTTCTATAAAGAGACTTGAAGATATATCCTGAATCTGTAGGATACCCCAATTCCTTATAAACTTTCTTTAGATTAGCTATAGCTTTCACACAAGTATTACTAAATTGGATCTCTTTTACTTTTTCTATTTTTTGTTTGATAATTCTAAAATTAGAATTTTATGAAATTCTAAGAAACTTTTAAGTATTTCATCTATTTGTATTATAAGTTTTGAATAGTCTAAATCTTTTCTATAACATTCTTGAAGATGCTCGCTATTAAATTCATCTTCCCTATTTTTAGGTAATTCTGAAATTTTTTCTTTACTACTTCCTAATTCCAAACGAATTTTTTTCTCTCTATAATTATATACAAAGCAAATATAAAATCCATGATTTATTTTATTATCTTCATATAAAAAAGCAATTCCAACATCAGATACTTTTAATTTTCCCTGTCCAATATAGCCTTTTAATAAAAAATCTTTATATCTATATTTAGGTTTTGCATTTCCATAAATTTTATACTTCAGATTTGTAGATCCTTCAGTAGTTGTTTCATTGTTCTCAAATTTTTTATCAGCAAATTCTATTAATTCTTTAATAATTTCTATTAATTCAGCTGCTTTTATTTCCAATTCTATTCCTCCACTCTCTTATTTAACATCAAAATATATTATTAAAGTATCGTCAGGGACATCTTTTTTACCCAGCATTTCCATAAATACACTCTCATAATGTTCTTTCCATTCTTCTTCTGAAGTTGGGATATATGTATAATCATCAACGAAATTTAATAGAACTAATCTCACTTTTAATCCTGTTTTATGTGATATTTTATTTAATTCTTCCAAAAATGTAATTCTATTTCCTAATTGATAATATCCATTAAGCCATTTATTAAAATTCCCCTTACTATATTTTTTATCAAATATTTCTTTCATTGTTTTTGTAATAAGGCATTTGCTTTCTTCTCCAGCTGAAATATTACTTTTTAATTCTTTTAAATGAGCTTTAGCTTCAACCAAATATAAAGTTTTTCTAATTGGTACTAATCCCAATAGCATCCCATTGTGGTTGTCTTGGTGGCCAAAACTTATATTCATCTTTAGTTATCTTTGTTTCTTTTACAATTTCTTCTTGCCTTAATTCATATTCAGAATAGTTGTCTTTATCTTTTAAAGGACAAAGCCAATTTATATCATCTTTTAAAAAGTCATTTAATCTTAATTTCAATTCTGAATTGATAATCATCTGCATCCAATATTTGCTTCCTTTTTCTGCTAATCCTTTAGAAGTATTACTCATTTTTTCTCCTTTTTAAATTTTTTCTTTATATTTATAAATATTAAATTTTTTTTCTAAAAGTATAAGATAATGTTATCATTTATGAAAAGTAAAAGCAATAAAAAAGAATGAGTTTTAGATATAAATCTAAAGTCCGATAAAATACTAAGATAAGAAAATGATTTCTAACTTGACAGCAATATGAAATCATGATAATTTATATTAAATTAGCAGATTTTTATATTAGGGAGGTATTAGGCTATGTGTTGTCCTTATTGTAACCAAGGCAGAATAATGAAAGTGTTTGTAAAAAAGACAATGGAAATTATCCATATATGTGAAGAATGTGACACAGTGTGGACAGCTAACGAAATTGTTTCGGCACTGAGTGGAATTAGTTTCGATTTATATGCAAAGGAAAGAGAATTATCCCCTCTCTGGAGTGAATTAGAAATATTGAAAGATAGTAGTCGTATCTGATTAGTTGAGACAATTTCGTTGTGTCTCTATGAGCAAGCAGTATGATATCAAGAGTAAGAAAATTTTGTTGTTAGAGTCAAGATTTTTAAACCAAAATTTAACAATGGAAGAATTAAAAAAAGTAATTCTATACTCAGCAATAGCAGGTCTGGCAAGATAGCTTCCAATATATTTAGTTATTTCTTTAGGGTTGTTAATTAAATTATCGCTATTAAAATAGAATCTGTTAGGATATTTGCGATAAGTTAAAGAAATTGCCATAATGTTTAACACTGAATTTATTAAAAGAATACTTGAGCTTTGATATTTCTGTTGGTACTCCTAAAGAGTGGGAACTACATAAATAATAGAATAATTGAAGCTATAAAGGAAATTGAGCAACTAAGCCAAACTCCAGAAGTAACTAGAAAGAATCTAATAAAAATCACGGGAAAAACTCTAAAATTGAGATATGAAATTTATCTAGAAAACGGAGGGAAAGAAAAAGTTGAAAATCGAAAAAAGGAAAATATAATACTCGTTAAAAAAACAAATAACAAAATTTTACTGAAAGAAGCCCTTCTTTGGATTTTTCAGATAATAACCTTACTAATATTTTCTTTTATTTTTGCAGGATTTGAAAGAGCATCGTTTTATTTCCCATTTTTCATTAAATTGGGTATTTTAGCTTTAGTAATAAATAAAGTAACTTTTCCAGCAGATGAAAATTTAGAAATAGCTAAAGATAAAATTATTTTAAAATTTAGAGCATTTGGTATAGTTTTTAAAAAACATGAGTTACCTAATGATAATAATATCAATTTTATCCTAGAAGAGAAAATAATTAAAATTGATTATTTAATCTTAAAAATAACAAAATATAGTGTAAAATTTATAATTAGGGGGTGATGCAGTAATGACATATGATGAGTTTATTTTAGATTTAAATAAGTACTATTATGATTTTTGGAATATTGGTTTAAAGAAAAAAGCGAATCTTTCTCTTAAAAAATATCTCCAAGATTTTAATGAGAATATTAGCGAAGAGAATCGTTTTAATATTTGGTATACATTTTGTGAGAATCATTGTAAAAAAACAAACTTAAGGAAAGATCTACCTTACGAAATTTCTCAAAATGTTATTTACTATCTCAACAAATTTTCTTATACTATGCCACAAATGAAATGGCTTTATGTATTGACAAGAGATGTGGATATTTTAGATGAAGCCTTTAATCATAAAGATTGTGACCAAGAAGTGATAGAATATAAATTTGAGACTTATATTAACATGCTTGATTGGGGAGCTCACCATGCTTCAGAGGGAATTGTAATTATTACAACAGAAGAAGTTCAAGAAGCAATAACTTCGTGCTTATCTATGATTTCAAAATATAAAATACCACTTGAACTTCAAAATTCATTCCATTATAATATTAAACTATATGAATTATTAAATCTATTTTCAGAAAGTGACTACGAAAATTTTTCTGAATTTTGCAAGGATAATAATTTTCCATTTAATGAAATTGGGACATTCTATTACAAAAAATGAGCATAATACGAAGTACACCCATAAATAAATCCTTGTAAAAATCAAGGATTTATTTATCTATTGGAAAGTTATTTTTTCATATCATATACACATCTCTTCATTTCTCTGAAACGACGTGGTAAAAAAACTTTCAAAATTGACTGCTTTTTTGCTGTAAGTGTTTGCTAATAAATTTAAGCCCCAAAGATATGGGGCGTTTTTTATATAATAGATCTTCTAATGAGAAGTCTATTATATAAAAATAAATATGGGGGTTGATTTTTGGGTGTAGGGTCTTCTGCCACGCCCGTTTCTATTTTGTTAAGTATCATGATAGTGTACGTACAAAAAAAACGAGTAAGCATGCCTTTATTTTTAAAAAAAATAAAGGAGAAGTATTTCTCCTTATGAAATAAAAATAATATTTTACTACAATAATTATCTTTATCAATAAATTCATTTTATTTGGAATTTATTAATTTATTATAAGTATTACTAAAATTTTTTAAAGGGATAGTTATCAGGTTACTGTTATTATTATCATCAACTATAACAACTTTAGCAGTATTTCCCTTTTTGAAATCTTCTATAATTTTTTTTGTAATATCTTCATCATCTATTTCATACATGCCCAAAAGTTCAAATGAAGGGTCTAGATTTTTGGCCATAAGAGTATAAGGATTATTGTTATCTATTTTAAATTTTATTTCTACTTCTTTTCTTGTTATAAACTTAGGTCTATAAAGAGTTACTTTTAATTTTCCTTCTCTATCTATAGACAAATAATTCAAATTATTTATAGAAGATGTTCCTCCAAAAATATATTCGACAATACCAGTATTATCTCCAAATTCATCTTTTTTTTCCATTACTAACCAGTGAGCAAAACATAAATTATTTAATAAAATTAATCCAAGTAAAACTTTTTTCATAATCCCTCCTAAGCAGATGCTATGTCTTTAAACATAATATAAGTATATACTGTATTTGATTTTAAAGTCAATCATAAATAGATTTTTAAAACAAAAAAGACAAGTACTGGCATACTTGTCTTTTTGCTCTTGTTTACTCATCTTAAACTTGTTAATTAAATTATAACATAGATATAATAAATATGCTCTTCTTTTAGGCTGTTCACCTCGTGAAAGGAGGTGAAAAAGTGAAAAGACTCATTTTAATTCTTGGTATGATAATAATATTATTATTATCTAAAAATTATCTAAAAACTTATACTAAGTTTTATGTGGGGACATTCTGGCAGGTGTTCCTGCTTTAAATACTTAAAGTAGCCAATTTTATATTTATTTTAAGAATTAAGAATATGTGTCTTTAAAAAAAATTATATTTATTTAAAAAATCTTCTAAATGCTTAGATTCTCTTAACAAGCTATCAAGTTCATATTTTATCTTATATCTTTTATTAACCAACTCTTGAGCTTCTTCTTTTGTATCCCCTCTTAAAGTTTTTATTTCTAAATAGCTTGCTTTTAGATTTTCTATTAAAATTAAATTTTGTTCTAGTTTATTTGAACATTCTACATATTTATCTTTTATTTTACTTTTGACAAGGCTCTCATATTGCTTTAAAATCATTTTTCTAATCTCTTCTGATACATTGACACCCTCTTTTTTTAGAATGTCTAAAATTTCTTTTTCTAAGTCCGTAATTCTAATTTCAAATCTTTTAGTTAATTTTTCAATTTTATTTCCTTGTCCTGATTTCTTGATTTTAAAGGAATATTTACATCAAATTTTTCAAATCTATCAAAGGTTTCTCCTTCATCTTCTTCAAACATAAAATCAAGATCTAACTCTTCTTCTAGGTTACTTTTGATTTCAGAAACTTTCTTGATATTATTTTTAAGTTTTCTAACCATAGCTAAACTCCTTTTATAATCTCTGAATTGTGTTCTATAGATACTTTCATTTCTTCAGCTATTTTTCTCAAGCGCATTAATAGAGCCACTCCTTTAAGTTCTTTGCCTGCTTTTGATAATAATTTTTCTTTTGGCAGTTCGTTAATAGTATATATTTTCTCTTTTAGTGTTTTTATTATTTCATATTTATTTTCAAAATATAGCTCTCTTTTAATATCATAAACTAAATCAGAAATTCTTTTAGACATAGATTTTACTTCAAAAAATTGTTTAAAAAAAGAATTAATTCCATCTAAAGAATATTTACTTAAAGTTCCAATGATATGAGCCATTTCTTTTTGATCTAATTTATTAGGATAAAAATCATAATACTTAAAGAATATATTTCTTTTTTTATTTATTTCATAATTATATTTTATTAAACCATATATCTGTTTTTTCACAAAATCCTCCAGTTTTTATATTTCAAAACTTAAATAAGTATCATCAAGTTGCTCTTGTTCAATTCCTATATAACGCAATGTTACAGCTTCACTTGTATGATTAAGGGCTTTCATCACAAGAGCAATATTGTGTGTTTTCTTATAAACTGTATATCCCCATGTTTTTCTCAAAGAATGAGAAGCTATAGGGTAATCTATATTAAGAAGATCTTTTAAATAAGCCAGGTAATCATTAACTCCTGATTTAGTTATATAATGATCTTCTTTTTCTTTTACATATTTTCTATAGAGGGACTTGAAGATATATCCTGAATCTGTAGGATATCCCAATTCCTTATAAACTTTCTTTAGATTAGCTACAGCTTTTACACAGGTATTATTAAGCTGGATCTCTCTTACTTTTCCTGTCTTCTGTTCTCTAAGAATTATTTTATTATCTTTAGTTATATCTTCAAATTTCAACTTCTGTAAATCTGAAATACGAAGAGCTACATTTACTCCAAAATTTATAAGTTCCAGGATAACAGGTTTATTTTTATACTTCAGTACTTCCCTTATTCTTTTTAGATCATCTTCTTTTATATATTTTACACTTTCCATTTTCTCTCCTTAAAAACGAGGTATGCTGTAGATAGGCTATCTCTTTTAAAAGCTCTTAAAATTGATTTTACAAAGCCATTTTTTTCATAAACTTTGAAATTATATATATTTTCCTTCAGGAAGGGATTGGATACAATAAATTCTAATCCTTATATGGATTTTTAAGTTCAGGATTTAATTCATTAGCTTTTTTAAAGTCTGAATTAGCTCCTATATAATTTTTTAACTTATATCTAGCAAGTCCTCTATTATAATATGCTTTTGCAAATTTAGGATTTAATTTAATAGCTTTATGATAATCTAGAATAGCTCCTATATAGTTTTTTAGGTCATGTTTGGCAATTCCTCTATTGTAGTATGCTGATGAATTTTCAGGATCTAATTCAATGGCTTTATTAAAATCTAAAATAGCTTCGTTATATTTTTTTAAACTATTCTGAGCACTACCCCTGTTGTTATATGCTTTAGCATATTCAGAATCTAATTCAATAGCCTTGTTGTAGTCTAAAATAGCCTCCTTATATTGCTTTAATTCATTTTTAACTACACCTCTATTGTAATATGTTAAAGCATATTTAGGATCTAATTTGATAGCCTTGTTATAATCTAAAATAGCATCTTCAAAGTTTTTTAAGGAATCTTTGACAAGACCTCTAAAAACATATGCATAAGTGAAATCAGAATTAAGTTCAATAGCCTTATTAAAATCTAACATAGCCCCTTCATAATCATTTAATTTATACTTATTACTTCCCCTATTATAATATATTTCAGCTTCTTTAAAATCAACTGAAGATATTTCAGTTTTTTCTTTTTCATTAGATTTTTCTATCCAGCCACCAAATAATCCTAATAATGAAAGCACTAATAATATTTTTTTCATAATTACTCCTTTTTTAAATTCTTACTAACATATTTTCCCAGACAGGATATTTAACATTATTTTCTCCTATTAAATACCAGGTATCATTATCAGAATTATATTCAATTCTTACAGATTCCCATTTCCAAGATTCACTATTCCACCACTTGAATATTTCTCCAGCATGAAGTCCACCATAATTTTCTTCATTATCTTCAGTAGTAAATCCTATATCATATCTTTTTAAATTTTCATTAAAAAATATAACTCCCTCTTTTTTCATAGCTAACCTCCTTGAAATAAAAAAACACAAGTCCAGGAAGTTAAAATGAAATAAAAATTCAAATGTAAAAATTTTTATCCTGGAGAGTGAAAAAATTTAAAAAATAATTTACTTGTCGTATATATACAATTATAACATTTATAGCAAGTAAAAACAATCAGGAAAGAGAAAATAAAATTTAAGCATTGGTTTTAATGAAAAAAATACTTGTCACTTTCTCATTATGACAAGTATTGAAAAAACAAACTATTTTTTTCTATTGACATTAAAATAAAAAAGGTCTGCTTATAAATATTGATTTTATTTTTTATTCAATAGATTATCGGACCAATATTTCAAATAAAAAAAACTGTAGATCAATTTAATTGTCTACAGCCAAATAAGTTTTATATGAATATTTATTTTTTGGAGAAAGTCCTCAAAATAATAATATATTTTATACAAATTAAATTGTAATCTATTTTTAAATAATTAATAGAAGATTAATAAAAAGACATATACAAAAAATTATTAAAGTAACAAAAATTTTTAAAAAAGCATTGCCAGGTTTTTTATCTTCTAAAATATTCCTTTTTACTTTATAGTAAAAAAGATAATTTCCAAACACACCATAAAGAAAAATTGTGAGAAAGATATAAATTATCTGTATTAAACTATCAGAAAAAAAGAGATTAACTATTGTTCCTAAAGAAATTAATAGGAATAAAGTAAAAAACATTCCATGATATCCAAGCCAAAATATTCCACCAAAAGAACTAGCAAAATTAAATTTAGGATTAATAGTCCATGCAGAAATATAATATTTACTTTTCTTTCCTAAATAATCTCTAAATTTTATTTCATTTTCTTTTATAAACTCTATTTCTTCCTCATTTAAACTCAACATAAAATCTCCCTTTTGAATATTTTATTGAAATTTTAATATAGATTTTAAAGCATTAAGAACTTTTTTCAGCAAACACATTTTTTATCTCTTGATTGCTAATTAATTATAACATAGATTTTTATTGAATTCAATGACATGCAGATTAACTCCTCCTTCTAACTGAACATTTCAAGGCTAAATTCTATTTTTTTGAGAAAAATTGAGCATTTATATATCTTTTTTCAGTAATATCAAAGGATCATCCTATTTAAATGATGTTATTCCTTTTTCTCAAAAACTATATTTTTTGAGACCTAGAAAATAGAAAAGAAAAAATCTTCACTTTAATTTTATTGAATTATCTTAATATTTGAGCTAAATGTCAAACTATAACTAAATATAATTTATTGACAAATATCAAAAAAACAGTTATATTATATAAAAAAGGAGGTAGAGGTATGGAAAAAATATTTGAAGTTTCTGAAGAAAAAGCTTTAGAACTTGGAAAATATCTAAAGAATAAAAGAGAGGAACTAGGTTTTACTTCTAATTATATAGAAAATAAAACTGGAATTGATAAAGCTGATTTATCAAGAATTGAAAATGGAAAAAAGAAAAAAATAAATCCATTCTATTTAAAAGAATTATCAAAAATCTTAAAAATAAATCAGCTAGAATTATTTAATTTAGCTGGTTTTATAGATGATATCTATTTGCAAAATAATTTAGATATCAAAAGTTTAAAAGAAATAAAATTAGTGAAAGTTCCTTTATTTGCAAGTGTTTCAGCAGGATTGGGGTGTGAAATGGTGGCTGAGCCTATTGACTACATAACAATTCCTGAAGAATATGGTGATATAATTTCCATAATTGTAAAAGGAGACTCTATGGAAGATACAATAATTGATGGAGCTATTATTATAGTTAGAAGAGATTTATTACCTGAAGTTGGTGAGATTGGAGTATTTTTAACAAATGATACAGAGTATCCAGATGGTCTAGTAAAAAGATTAAGAATTAAAAAAGACAAATATATTTTGGAAAGTGATAATAAAAAATATAAAGATATATTATTAGAAAACAATGAAATTAGAGCATGTGGAAAAGTAATAAACATATTAAATAATACAAATCGAAGAGAAAAAGATTCTTTATTGGTTTCAATTGAAAAACTTAATGCTGTAGAAAGAGAAATGATTGAAAAATTAATAAAAAATTTAGCAAGAAAAAAATAAAATAGAATTATTAAAAATCTCTATAAGATTATTATTTTAAAAAGGAATATTATATAAAAAAATAAAATTAAAAATTTATGTTGACTTTTATTATACAAATATGTATAATAATTTTAAGGATATTATTTCAGAGTTCCTTAATTTAAAAAAGTAATTTATAAAAACTTAGGATATATCACAAAAAGACATATTTTTTAGAATATGATTGTTTTTAGTATTATTTTTTTTAAAAACTTCATATACAAATTTGTATAATTATTGTTAAGAAAAATTATATTTGAATTAAGCATTAATTATTTTATGACTGATAAATATCCTAATAAAAATATAAACATGCATGCTACATAAAATTATATAAGGAGGGAAAAATGATAAGAGGAACAACACCATCAATAGTGTTTTCAACAGATTTAAACACAGAAGATATTTTTGAATGTCATTTGATTATAAAAAGTAAAAATGTAGAACTTATTAAAAAAAAATCAAGTATGAAGTTTAAAGATAACTGTATTATATGTGATTTAACTAAAGAAGATACTTTGTTATTTCAACAAAATGGAGATGGGAAAGAACGAATTCCTAAACCAGAAGCTGTTTTTTTCCAGCTATATGTCACTTTGAAAGATGGAACTGTATGTGCAACTAAAATAATGAAAAGTGTTGTAAATGCACTATTGGAGGTAGAAGAATGACAGAAGAATTAAAAGATTTGATTGAGGCAAAGTTTAATATTGTGTATTTAGCTGATGAAGGTGAAGGAAAAGATAAAAATTTTATTTTTGAACAAAGTACCCCAGCAAAAACTTGGTTAATAAAACATTCTTTAAATAAATATCCAAGTTTAATACTTTTTGACAATGAAGGCAATTTCATGTTGTCTGAAATTAAATACATTAATACAGAAGAAATAATTATTAATTTTAACAGTGAAGTGGCAGGAAGAGCAATTTTAAATTAAAAGAGGTGAACTAATGGCAGTAATAAAAATATTATCAGATATTGATTTAAAAGAAGGACAGCTTTTAAATACAAGAATTGAAAATTTATCAACAGACCCTATAGTTAATGTTCCAGGAAAGTTATATTACAATACAGAATTAAAAAACATTAAAGTTGGAGATGGAAATAATTGGAAAATTTTAGGAGAAGGCAGTGAAACTTCTGGAATTAAAAAATATAAACAAAATATAGGTGATGGTACAAATAATTATTTTTTAATAAATCATAATCTATCAACAGAAGATATATCAATATCTATTTTTGAGGGAAAAGAATTGGTTATTTGTGATGTTGAAATAAGAGATTTAAATAACATTATTGTAAGAACAGCAGATATTCCAGAAGAGAATTCATTAAAAGTTGTTGTTATTGGATAAAAGGAGAGAAAATTATGACGCTAGGAGAAATGAGCGAAAGACTTCAAAAAGCCTTCATAGAAGAATTTAAAACGAGAGAAATTGCTGAAAATAATCTTTCTGTTTATGAAGCTGAAGGGGAAATAATAGTTGGAATAAACAATTTAAAAATACCAGAGGATATATCATTGAAAGAGATGGAGGTGATGAAAGAATTGTATGCAGAATATAAGATTTATACATGTATAGGGCATGAAGTTCTAGCTCAGATAAAACAAAATGATTTTTATAGAGTTATAGAAAGCTTAAAAAAAAGAAAAATTGAATTGAGAGAGTAAAGGAGGTGATTAAAATCAATGACTAAAGCAATAATTAATCCTTATGATTTGTTATATAAAGTTGAAGGATTATTAAAAAATTATTTTGAGTATGATATTGAGATTGGTTTTTTTAAAACAGAGAATCTGATGGAAAAATTTACAACAAATAAAATAGTAGTAGAACCACTATCAGATTATGTAGAAAGTGAAGGACTCAGTCCAGCTTTTCAAGTTAAAAATGTGGACTTTATGTATAATGTCCATTTAATAATTAAATCTAAAGCTGGAGATGAGGCTTTTAAAAAATTCTTATCTGAAAGACAGAAAATATTAGAAGTTCTATATAATGATGAATTAATAGGACTGGATACAAGAATACTTTCTCAAAGTATAAAAACTAATTTTAATACTGAAATATCCAAAAAAGTCATGTATGACATTTGGATCTGCACATTTGAAATCACAGCTAAATTAAGAAACAGGAGGAAATAATGAATTTAAAACTTTTAATTGGAGAACAACTTAATGAAAAAACTATGGCAACATCTTTTACAGCTTACCAAAATGCAACTGAGATAAACCTTACACCAAACTTTGGAAAAACAGATTCTGAAGCATTTACAGGGTCAGCATACAAAGGAAAATCTTTTGTATCTACAGCAGGAGCTACAGGAAATATTTCATTTGAACTAACTTTAGAAACATTAAAAAATTTATTGCCAGCTTTTGGATATACTGTTGTAGTTGGAACTGATCCAATAACAGAAGCTACAATAACTGATATAGCTAAAGCAAATACAAGTGGAAAAATAGAAAAATATTATACACTTATAGAACAAAATTTAGAAGATAATGAAGAAAGAATATTAACAGGATGTCAATTAAATAATGTAACACTGGATATATCACAAGGAGCATACTGCAAACTTACAGCTGATGTTGTTGGATATGCTTATGAATATAAAGATAGTATAATTCATACAGGAACTCCTATTGGAGATATAGATAAACTATTAACATGTATAACTTCTAATATTGAAATGGGAAGTACAGATGTTTCAGCAGAAACTCAAAGTGTTTCAATAGCTATAAATAATAATCTTGAACAAAAATATGGATTAGGTAATAGAAATGCTACTAAAATTACAAGAAATGGATTTATAGAGTCAAATGCAACAGTAACTTTAAATGCATATAATAAAGCTAAATTCAAAGAAGGAATTGAAGCGCTTATGGCAAATGATAAAGTTTCATTAACAATAAAAATGGCAGAAAACTTTGATACAGGAGCAGGAATAGTATTTATAAAAATTCCTAATATGAATGTAACATCAGTGGAAATGACTGATAAAAATGCTGGTGGAGGAATGACTCAAAATATGGATATATCATATGATATAACAGCAGGAACACCTATGTCATATCTGTTTGGAACTTTAAAATAAAAAAAATGTGGAGGAGATAGGTAATGAACATAAAAAAAATAGGAAATGACAAAACATATATTGAGTATAACCCTGTTGTTAACTTCGGAACTAGAATAGGAATCAAAAAAATAGGGGAAAGTACTTTTGTGATTGACGAAAAAGAAAAGACAATAAAATATGGAAGACAAAGTTTTGAAGAAAGTCTAGAATGTTTTGTTTTATGCAAGCAGGTAACAAAGATAGTAGAAAATGGAATAGTTGTTTTTGAAGGGAAAGGGAATTTAAGTACAGAAACACTAGGAAAAGCAGAATATAATTTATTTAATCTTCAAAAAGCATTTGATGAAATTATAAAAAGTCTTCCAACAGCATTAGAGGAAGAAACTGAAAAAAAGTAATGCTGATGGCTTGCAACTATTTTATAGGAGGTAATAGGGGAAGCAAAGTTTCCCCTTTTTTTAAAGAAATTCAAGCTGCAAATAAAAAAATAGAAAGAAATCTTAGATACTTGAAGGTAGATTCAATGACTGGTTATTTTGAAATAAGATTTTTACCACTAGGAGAATCACTAGGTTATGATAATCATCCATTCTATATTATTGAAGATCTTGAATTGATTAAAAACTGCCTGAATGAAGCTGTAAGCTTGAAGAACTCACAAAAGACAACCTCTAAGAAAGACAGCATGAAAAAAAGATGAAGGTGAGGTGAAAAATGACAAATATTGAAGATAATACAGATAAGCATTTTCAACAATTATCTAAAGCTACAGGACTAACAACTCAAAGTGCTAAAGATAACACTTTTAAACAAGCTTCAGCTTTTAGCGAAGAATTTATTAAAAAATTTAGAGAATCATTTCCTGGAATTGATGTAAATATAGAAGTTATTGTTACATCAGAAGAAAAGAAAAAATCAGAATATGCTAATAAAACAGGAAAAAATACAGAATCTGAAGATTGGTTGAAGTATGTAGTAGAGAAATCTGCAACTCTTGGAAATCAAATTTTTGAAGTAGAGGCAGAAATATCTACCTTAAAATCAAAAGCAGAAGAATTAAATGAGATTAGTTTTAGTAAATTGGTTGATTCTTTATATATTTATGAAAAAGAAAATGAAAAAATGGAAACTTATACAAAGCAAAACTATAATATTTACAAAGAAATGAAAGGAATAGAAGAAAAATTAAACCAAAGAGAAGGATTAGATAATATTGGAGGAGAGTCTTTAACTTCAGGATTAGATTTTGTTTTAGGTCTTACTGAAGCTCCTAGTGAAGAAAATAAGAATGCAGAAACTTATTTGGAAAAATTTGAAGAGGCATACAAAACAGGAAAGGATGCACTAGAGAAAGCTATTGCTTTTACAAAAGTAGTTCAAGGAGCCAGTATTGTAGCAGGAGCAGCAGGAGGAGCTCTTACTAGTGCAGCAATAATAATAGTATATGGTGCTCTTTGGGCTAACCATCATGATATACAAAATGCAAAAGATTGGGAGAAAATAGTTAAAGAAAATTCAACTATTGAAGGTCAAAAAGCTATATTGGAGGCTATAAAAGTAGATTTAGAAAGAGAAAAGCCTGTTATTGACCCATACTTATTAGAAGGGATAGCTCCTCTTGCGTCACTACAGAAAATACTTCAAGATGTAAAAGATAATAAAAGAAGTGTAGAAGATGCAAAATATTATGTTGATTCACATTTAAATAGGTTGAAAAATACTAAAATAAATCAATTAAGAGAAAAGTATTATGATCAAGAAAATAGTGATTTAGAAAAATTAGCTTTTGAAAGTATGCATAATGATCCAAAACAAGAAATTATTCCAAAATTAGAAGATGAAATTAATCCAATGTACAAATTCTTAAATGAATATAAACAGGCTATAGAGGAAATGTATAAAAGTTTAACTGTAAATAATCAAAGTGAAATGTCTGGAAGTTTGATTCCTTGTATTCAAAAAACAAAAGAAGAAATAAAAGAACTTGAAAAAGCAAGTACTTTCCAAACTATTTTAGACAACTATGAGAAAGAGATGGAAAAAGCTCCTAAAATTTGGGATATATTGGGACTAGATGATGAAACTAGAATAAAACAAGAAATAAGTAAAATTCAAAATCTATTAACATCTTTAGTATCAAATGATGGAACTGCAGTTGATACAATAGAGTTTAAAGAAAATAGTGAAAAATTAAAAGCTTTACAAGAAGAATTAGAAGCTGTGGAAGCTGCGGCTAGAATGAAAAGAGAAGAAGAAAATGCAATGAGAAGTCTTGTAAATGTAATGAATCATTTTGGTAATAACCTTATTGCAGTAGGAGAAGGTTTAAATAGCTCCTTTCTTAAAAATAGTGGAAATGTAGTAAATGCTTTTTCATCAATAACTGATGGGTTTAATCTTTTTAATAATAATGGAGGATTAGATTCTATAACAGGTATGTTTAAAGGTGGAATGGCAGGTTCAGTAAAAGGTCTTGAATCTATAACAGGGGCCCTTACAAGTGTTTCAGGAATAATTGCAGGAGTTAATGTAGCATCAAGTTTAGTTTCTTCTTTTAGTGGAAAAGATAAAAAGAAAAAAATAGAGAAAAGTAATGAAGAAAATAAACAGGCTTTTGAAAATTCAACAACAACTCTTCTAAGTTTTGTAGAAGCCATAAAAGCTAATATTTCAGCTATAAATAGTTACAGTAGCACTTTACTTGGATATGCTACTAATAATACTACTCTTTCTGGTATAGCTAAAGTAGAAAAGAATTTTGATCTATATATTAAAGCTATGGTAGATGGAACAAAAGATTTTGGAACTGTAACAGGACTTGTAAAAAGTAAAACAAAATATAAATCATGGTTTAAATCTAAATCAGCTGATACTTATAAAGCTGTAGAAGTTAAAGAAGCAGATATTTTAAAATCTATGGGAATAACTAATACAACTATAGATAATATGGATGAAAATCAATTAAGAGACTTTGCAGAAAAACTTAAAACAACAGGAAGAGGAGATTTATTAATAAGTCTTGTTGATAGTAACTTTGAAGAATGGAAAGAGGGAGTATTTGAATATGTAGCTCAATTAGATAAATTAAGGGAAGAACAAGATCAGTTGCTCAGAAATTCAACTCTTAATGCCTTTGAAGGAATAGATGTATCAAGTTATAAATCTCTTGTTCAGGAATATACTCAAATGTTTGAGGATATGGGATTAAATGCAGATGAATACAAAGATACTATTGAGGAAATGGCAAGAAATGCACAAGTTCTGGTAACAGCTATGCAAGATGTAAGAAGCTCTTTTATAGAAGCTTTATCATCAGGAGAAGCAAGTGACTTTAGTTCTTCAATGAGTTCATATTTTAAGAAAATTCTTAATAATGCAGCACAAGTAACATATGATGTGGCTTACAGCTCAATAGATGAATATATGACTAAAGAGTTTGAAAAAATATCTGAAAAACTTATTGATATGAAAAAGAATGGAGTTCTTGATTTTAATGGATTCTGGGATAATTTTAATTTCAATAAGATACTAGAAGCAGATAGAATCACTACAGACTATGAAAAAGTAATAAATGATTTGAGATCACAATTAGAAAACAGAGGATTTTCAAGTTCTCTTATAGATAGTATGCTGCCAGCTACAGAACTTTCAGAAAGAGTAGACAGTATAAAAAGTATGCTGTCAAATGCTATGTCAGAGGCTTTAAATAACAATTCTTTTGCTTCATTTGAAGAAAGTCTTGGAAATTCTATTTATGAAAGTGTAAAAGACAGCTTAATTCAAGCTTTTGTAGATAGTGAAGTATATAGAACATATATGAATCAATTTTACAATATGGATGATATAAAAGAAAAATTGTCACAGGCTGCAAATGCACAGCAAGGGTTTGGCTTAATGCAGGACTATTTAAAAGATTTAGAATATGAACTAGAAAAAATGGGATTGAATAGAGGGAATGCAGCAAGTGGAAATTCAGCAGAAGATAATACACTTGGGAACTCATATTATCAAGATAGTGGTATTGAATACAACATCACTATTGAACAGCATTTTTCAGGAGTATATGGTTTTGATGCAATGTACGATGTAGCAAAACAAGGAGCAACAGAAGCAATAGAAGAATGGAAAAATCAAGGTAAAGTAATTTCTACAATTTAAATTAAGGTACAAAAATAGAACTTTGGCAACTGAATAATCTGAGAGATAAAATAAATAATGAAATTTCCAATATGCTAATAAAATATGATATAATAATATCATAAATATATTAGGAGGAATGATTTATGAAAAAAATTGTATTAATATTAATTATGTTTTTGCTAACATTAACAAGTTGTGGGAAGGAAAGAATTGAGGATAAATCAAAATTAGAAGCAAGAGATGGAATAATCTATGTAATAGGTGAAAATAAACCATATACAGGTACATTTATAGACAAGTACAAAAATGGGAACTTATATGAAAAAATTAGATATAAAGATGGAAAAGTTCACGGAAAACATGAGGTATACTATAAAAATGGTCAATTAGAATCTATAAGATTTCCAAAAAATGGAAAAAATGATGGGAAATATAAGAGTTATTACGAAAATGGTAATTTAAGAACTGAAGGAATGTATAAAGATGGAAAAAATGATGGAGTTTCAAGAATGTATTATGAAAATGGACAGTTGTGGAGAGAATCAAAGTACAAGAATGGTGTACAAGTAGCCCCAACAAAATGGTATGATGAGAATGGAAATCCTAAATCTTCAATATAATTAAATAAAAATCAATAGTTATTTTACCCCTCAGGTTATTCAGTTGAGGGGTTTTTTTATTTGTCAAAAGGAAGGAGGAAATAAAAAATGACAGAAACCTATTTCAAAACATTAACAGAAGCAGATATGTTTAAATTTAATGGAGTTATAATTAATGTTACAAAAGGAACAGTCTTAACAAATATTATTGAAGATATATCACTCTCTTACTCTAATAACAGTAAAAGTATTAAATCACTTACAGCTTCTTTTTCAATAGATGACACATCTCTTATTACTACTGGAGATATTATTGAGATAAAAGCAGTGCACAAACTAAAAGAAATAGTAATATTAAAAGGAAAAGCTGAATTACAAGAAAGAAAGCTTAATAACAGCTTAATTCATAATCTGCAAGTAATTGTCTATGATGAAATAAAAGATTTATTTTCAAAGACTGTATCAAAAGATACTTTTGCTTTTGACAACTGGGTATATTATAAAAATAATGAAAATAATTCCTTATTATTTAATATCATAAAAGAACTTGGAATAACTGTAGATAATGTTGTATTTGAAGACATAAGAGACAGCCAGACAAGGCTGATCAAGATACCTTTTATGGTATTTACAAAAGGAAATAAATGGATAGATGAACTGGAAACAGTAATAGATTGTATAAAAGGAAGAATGTACATAGATAATAACAATAAAGTAGTTATTAAAGGGGGACTTTATAATCCAGAAGAAAATATAATTTGCCACTTTAATCAAACAAATATCTTAAATAGTGTAACTCAAAAATATTCTTATGCAAAATACAATGGAATAAGAAAAACTTTTGATAGTTATAGCTATTTGGAAAATCAACCTTGTTTCAATCTAGCTCAGAAAATTGAAGTAGAGGTAGGAACAACACCAGAAAATCAAAATAAGATAATGTCTATTAAATATATAACAGATGTTATTACTCAATATAATCTTACAAAAGCTACAGGATATTATTTTAATGAGCTATCTGAAAAAGTAGATGTTAATTTAATAGAGGGGACTCATTATGATTTTGTATCTTTTATAAATAGTGGAGCACAGGTAAAATTTTATAATCCATATGCTTCTAAATTATATATAGAAAACTTTGAGATAAAAGGAGTCCCAGTTGTAAAATATGAAGATAATGAGAGCATTGTCAAAAATACAGATGTTGAGACAGAAGAACAGGAGAATTTTCCAACTGTAAATAAAAATAAATATATTCAGGAAATGCAGTTTGCAACAGAAATTGCAGAGTATGAATATAGAGAAGAATGTCTTGATGGAATAGAATTATCTTTTAAAAGCTTTTTTTGCCCTTTTGTGATGATAGGAGATCTTATTGAAGTTATAATTGATGATATAAGTACTCCTGCAAGAGTAACAAATATAAGTCATACGATTTCAAAGACAAAAGGATTTAGCAGTGAAATTACAGCAGTTAAAATTGATACTTCAGTTCAGACATTTAAATATAATACTGTAGAAAGTTTAAAATCAAATGGAGAATATATTGAAACTATAAATAATTTACAAGATCAGATTGAAAATATAGAAGCTCCTCCAATAGATGAAGATCTATTAAATAAACTGAATGCAAAAGGATTTATTCAGGAAGCAGAACCAACAGCAACAGCGGAAGGTGATGTATGGTATCAACCAAGTACTAAAATATTTAAAGTATGGAAAAATGGAACATGGCAGACAGCTATGGAAGATGATATTATGCCAGCTTTAAAATCTTCAATAATGGCACAGGCAGGGGTATTTAGAATAGGAAATAATGATACAGAAGCAGGGATCTTCTTTCAATATGATGAAGATATAAACAATCCTGTATTTGGTAGAACTGACCCAACAAATATTGCAAGAATAGTTATAAATAAAGATGCAGGAATAATAATTCAAAATGCAAATAATAAGCTTGCTTTTAATGTTAAAAATCCATTGAAGCCAGCAGAAATTACAAGTCAATTATTAATGGGAGTAACTAATCCAGAAGATACAAAACATCAAGGTACAATTTTTCAAATAGGTGAAGAGAATACAGGAACATATATTAAACTTACAGATGGGAAAGTAAAGCAGGAAGTTGCAGGAACGGACCTTGCAAATTTTGTTGATGATATAGGAAAGGGTAAATTTGAAATAAATGCAAATACCCAAGTAAATGGAGTATTAGAAGTTTATAGCAATGATAAAGGGATTATCTCTTATGATGGAACTACACAAGTTAACAGTACAAAAAGAATTGTTATAAAAGGTGGGGAGATACTGTTTCAGGAAAAGGGTTGAAGTAACCTCTGGTATACAGTAAGTGTACTAAAGAAATATGTATTTATAGAGAGTGTAAATATAGGGTATATTCAAAATCAAATAAGACATGTAAGATTCACCAGTCCTTTTTCAAGTGACAGCATAAGATGGAAAGGGATTAAAATCGAGGCTCTTGTAAGTGTTGTTGATGCTTGGTGTTTAGATACAAATTTGACAGAAACACAAGTAGAAATACCAATAAAAACTACACTAAGACAAGATGGATATGTAGAAATATCTACAACGAATACAACTTTAAACCCATATAGTCTTATAAATATTATGCTATATGAAGCAGATTTAAAAACAATATAATTTTTTCCCAAATTTAATAAAAATGGGAAAAGTTGAAAGGAGAAAAAATGGCATTTACTGACTGGACTACTATTACAAACTATAATCAAGCTTTATACAAGACAAAAGCCAGTGAAAATTTTGAATTTGTAATATCAGATAGTTTTAAGAATCCTGTATTTATGGTATTTTGGAATGGAATTAAATATAATGGGACTATTACAGGGCTTTCTCCTGTTGTTTCTAAAGTATCAGGGACAAGATATAAAGTAGAACCATATATAAGAACTCCTTCAGAATTGAAAAGAACTATGACTATAAGCGGTTCAACTCAATATACTATTGGAAATGTTCCAGCAACTAGAAGAATAAGCTTTGCAGGATATCTATACCCTACAGGAGTTGTAGGAGCAATGAATGGAGTTGTAGACATAGAAGTAATAAATCCACAAGATATGTCTGTAATTCAAAAATTTTCAAGAGTAAATATGGTAGGTGATTCATATATGGGTAGCTACTGGTGGTTTTATGCAGTACCGCAACAATATTATAGTAATGGAGTTGCTATAAGATATACCTTAACTCAAACAAGGGGAATATCATGTGTGGATAGTTTCATGATGTCAATAGAAAATGACCTATTCTGGAAAGACAATGGATCAGGAGGACTTATTTCCGATGGATATAATAAAGCTCTTGTAGATGATGCAGAATTAACTATATTAGTATTAGAAAAAGGAGAAAGGGGGTTGGCATAATGGCTGATTGGATTACTAAAAATAAAATAAAAAAAACTCAAATAACATCAGCTAGAGGGAGCCAATCAATTAATGTTCAGAGCCTTTTTGAAGGAGCAGGAGTTGAAAAAGCACAGGTATTCACTCTAAATGATGGGATAATTCTTGGGAGTACAGCTTGTGACTATGCTACATCTTGGGTTTATGGAGACAAGAGTGTAACAATAGACAGCACAGCAAAAACTTGGAATACAACACCTGCTCTTTTATTTGCAGACATAGAAAATAAAAGGGAACATCCACTGTATGCCGATGGGAAGTTCACTACAATAACAATTCCAAGTGGATATAGTTTTTATACAATAGAAGTAGCAGGAAAAGGAACATTCACAGTATATGAAAACGAGGAGCCAGTAACCTTTCAAATGGCAAATAACGAGACTATGACACCAGCTAAAGTATATAGAATATGCTATAAACAAAAAGCTGAAACTGTAAATGTAAGAGTATCAGGGGTGAATATATCATGGGCTTATATGTCATCTTGCTATTATTTTACAAAGAAAACAAAGAGTGTAAAAAATACAGTTGTAGTGACAGAATCGGTATATGGGAACTTTGATCTTGATAAAGGTATAACATTCCCAGCAACTCCAGGAGAAAATCCAGAGCCAGAACCAGAAAATCCAATAGGACTTTTAGGTGGAGGGGATCAATTTGTTGATTTTTATTCAATGAAAAAGGAAGGAACAAACGAAAATATAACTTCTATATCAGAATTTAATTATAATGAATCTTATTTAGGATATATTTCATTTCCTCATGTAACCAATATAGATGGAGAAATTAACTTAGAAACTTTAACAAGTTTAAAGTATGTTCAATTAGGAACTTTGAACAATCCTGTAACATGGACTAATCCTATATTAAAAGCTCCATTTCCTACTGGCTTTGAAGTTGTAATATATACTCAAGGAGCAATTCCATTTGATATAGAAATAAGTCCAGCAAGTGCGGTTGAGTTTGTTAAGATAAAGTTTAAAGATTCAGAATTGGAGGTTACTGATGGATAAAATAATAATGGGTGGAGTTGAATTTAAGTTTAATAATCTATATAAAGGTGGAGTAGCAACTGATGAATTAAACTTTATGTTTTATTACAATAGAGAAGTAACCTATGTAGAAATGGGAAAAATAACAGTAGTAAATGAGAGAGCATTTTATGGTTGTTCAAAATTGAATACAGTAATTTTAAAAAGATTAAGGGTTATAGGGAAAGAAGCATTTGCAGGATGTGCATTTAAAACTATAGATATTACAAATGTAGTGTCTATAGGAGAGGGATGCTTTATGGGAAGTAAACTTGAAAGTATAAGTTTAAATGATGAAATAACAGAAATACCAATAGAAGCATTTCGGGGATGCGAAGTGTTAAAAACTATTAAATTACCATCTAATTTAGAAATAATTGGAGATAGAGCTTTTTACAGAGCATATAACGTAAAAATTGAGTTACCATCTACTATAAAAAGTATAGCAGCAGAAGCTTTTTACTTAGGAGGAACAGGAGAAATAAATCTATCTACAGAAGTTTTAATAGGAGATAGAGCCTTCTATGGAAGTAATTTTACTAAAATTGTAATAAAGAAAATAACAAATATAACAGAACAACTATTTAGAAGTTGCGATGCTATAACCGCAGAATTTGAAAATGCAGAAATAATTGGAAAAGACGCATTTGGGTATTGTAGAGAATTTGTAAGTATTTATATGCCAAAAATAAAAAAAATAGGTGATTATGCTTTTAATTATTGTCGAAAACTGGTTATAACATCTCTACCTGATACCCTTGAAGAAATTGGACTTGGAGCTTTTACAGGATGTAGTCAACTTTCTTTAACTTCTCTACCAAATACAATCAGAAAAATGGGGCTTGGATCTTTTGCGGGGACAGCAATAGCAATAAAACAACTTCCATTAAATATGAATAGGTTAGAAGATCAAGTTTTCAGTTCTTGTTATTCAATGATAGAATTAACACTTGGAGGAAAAGGATATCCAATGGAATATATAACTCCTTTTTTTAAAAGTGGTGGAGATTATACTAAATATACTATGGGAAGTTTTTATGACTGCCCTAATTTAAAAAAATTGACAATATATACAACAGGCGGACAAGCACTTGCAGGTGCTCCTTGGGGAGCAACAAATGCAACAATAACTTATTTACCAGCATAAAAGGAGGAAAAATGAAAAATTTAGGTGAAGTTACAGATATAAAAGATATTATTAGAAAAAAAGACATAGAAGAAATTGGAGGTATTAAAGAACTTATAGGGAATACCATTACTCATGATCTAAGACAGCCTATCCAACCAGGCTGGATGTCTATTGAAAATTATAAACCATTAAAAGTATCTGAATATCCTGAACTTGTAGGAAAATTAAATACTACAAATTACTATTGGGAGAAACTAACTCCTAATGAAAACTTATCTACTTCTGTTTATTCATTTGAGGGAGCAATAGGAAGCAACATTGATGCAGCTTCTCCAAAAGAAAAGGTAATAGAAACAGAAGCAAATATCATATTTAATAAAATTTTAAAACAAGGAAAAGATAACTTAGAACCAATTAATAATAAAGACTTTCAAGAAATATCAAATTATAATTTTAATATCACAAATAAAAGTTTGTGGTTTACATTAGAAGGGAGAGACATTCAAGGGTTATTAAATCAAGATAAACCTGTGTTAGCTCTAATTCATATAAGTGCTAATTTTCAAAAATACTTTATAGGGGAATCTGGAAAAGCTGACTATATTAATGTGTATTTAGACCATATAATAGCAGAAGAGGGATATGGTTATGGTGTTAATCCACCAATAAATCTTGCTCCATTTAAGCCAAGTGGAGAAAAATATTATATAGATAATTTTTCTAGTTTTACTAGTGGAAGTTATATTTATAATAGTTTTGCTTGGGGAACTGGAATGATAAATAAAAATAAAAGATATGATTCAAGCGGAGGTGTAGGTCAAGCTAAAGAAAGGGGGAAAATAGGATTTGTATTAGAAATACCATCAAATTTAAAAGACTTAATTATACATAGAGCTAATTTCTTTGAAAGAAAATATTCAGAAACAGATGAATACTTTGATATTTCACCTCATTATTTTACACCTCAATACTCTAATCTTATGGCAGATATAGAAAAGGGGAATATATTTGAAGGTTATAGTCTAGCTGATAATGACCTACAACATCATTTAGGACTAAAGATTTTTATAGGAGAGGGGAAGGAAAGCACAAAAGAAAAGTAAAGACTTAAGGCCTCGCGTCGGTTTTTTTGTCCTTTGGCACCAAATTTGCAACTTTCTCAATAAAATCAATGGCTACTCACTAGAGTAGCTTTTTTTATCTTTAAAAGATCTAATTATATCTAACTAAAAACTTTTCCTTCAAAATTAAATGTTTATTTTTGTCCCTAATTTTTATTTTTTGTCTCAGCATTGATTTTTTGTCTCAATTGTGTTATATTAAAATATAGATGAATATTATAAAGGTTTTATTCTGGTATTTAATAATTGAGTTTAACTAAAAATAAATCTATTTCTTTAGTGAAATGTTTGGAAAGGGATGTGTATTATGAAGAAAAAAAATGTTTTAAATTTAATAAAATATCATGCAGAAAATAATGATGCAGGGTTTCGGACTGAGGCATATGAAATAGCAAGATATTTTGACAGTATTGGTGACTATCAACTATCAGAATATATAATGGCATTATTATCTGATGTAAATACATTTTCACCACAAATGAATGAAGATGATACAATATTTTTTAAAAAAATAGAAGTATCAAGTGAATCATTACCACTTCCTGAAAAGATAAAAGATAATATTATTGGTATTGTTAATGCTGTTGGGCATAATGCAGGAGTAAATAAATTTTTATTTGAAGGACCTCCTGGAACAGGAAAGACAGAAAGTGTTAAACAAATCGCACGAATACTTGAACGTGATTTATTTATGGTGGATTTCAGTTCTCTTATTGATAGCAAACTAGGACAAACAGGAAAAAACATATCTCTTCTTTTTGAGGAAATACAGAATTTAAAAAATCCTAAGAAAGTTATTATTTTATTTGATGAAATTGATGCCATAGCTATTGATAGAATTAATTCTAATGATTTGAGAGAAATGGGAAGGGCTACATCTGCAGTATTGAAGGGATTGGATTCTTTAAGTGATAATATCATTTTAATAGCAACTACAAATTTATTTAATGCATTTGATAAAGCTCTTATTCGTAGATTTGATTCTGTTACTGATTTTAGTCAATATACAAAAGAAGACTTACTTTATATTGGTGAAAGTTTATTAAATGAATTTTTAAATAAGTTTAAATTTGCTGGTAGAAATATGCGTTTGTTTAAAAAAATTCTTGAACTATTGGATCCTATTCCTTATCCTGGAGAACTAAAAAATTTAATAAAATCTTCTTTAGCTTTTAGTGACCCTACTAGTGAATTTGATTATTTGAAAAGATTGTATAAAACTGCAACAAAAAATCTTAGTGAAAATAATTTAAAAGAAATACAAAATAAGGGATTTACTGTGAGAGAACTTGAAATATTAACTGGGATATCAAAAAGTCAAATATCTCGCGAATTAAAAGGAGGTCTATCTAATGAATAATCTTCTACAATTAAAAGGAACTTTTGAACAAGAAAGGAGACCTCCTAATTTTGGACCAGCGTTACTTCCAACTAATGGGGAAGTGAGAGCTGAACATTTGGAAAGATTAAAAAAGAATTTAATTGATTTAAAAAATTTTTGGGTAAAAGAAACTGTATGTAGTGGTGCATTAGTAAGTGTCTTTTATAATAAGGTTGCAGCAAAAAGCAATCGTATTTTTTGGTTGCTTTCAGATGGCAAAAAAAAAGCTAATGAAACTATTGTGGGAGCTAGATTTACTGATGGAAATACTCCCAAACATATCATCACACATTATGTTCAAATCAATGTATTAGATATATCTATAGCTCAACTTGATTTATGTATAAACATTCTGAATAGATATTTTGGAGGTGTTATTGGAAGAAAAGAAAATGAAATTATCAATTCTAAAGAATATAAATATGAACCTAAAGAAATTTCGAAATCTAAATTTATTCAAATAATTGTAGATGCTTATTATACTGAAAAATTTGATATTTTTGTTGGAAATAATGAGTTTAGTAATAATGTAATAATTACATTATTTAAAACAGATACTGAAACAACAACTTTATTAGAAAAGATTGGAATTAACTTGCAACATACTAGTGTTTTGGATGATACAACTATTTTATTACAACCTGATGATTTAAAACTTTTAAAAAGGAAAGCTCCATATTTAATCGCTATGGCGGTTAGTGATTTGTCATTGATAGATAGTTCTGACTTTGATTTTGTTAGTAAAAAAGATTTATCAATTCCATCTCCAACAAATGAACCTATTATTGGTGTCATTGATACTCTGTTTGATCCAAATGTTTATTTCAATGAATGGGTTGATTATTATGATATGCTATCTAATGACATACCTAAAGAATCAAATGATTATAAACATGGGACAGCTGTTTCTTCAATTATTGTTGATGGCCCTACTTTAAATCCTGATATGGATGATGGGTGTGGTAGATTTAGAGTACGTCATTTTGGTGTTACAAAAGCAAAACAATTTAGTTCATTTTCTATTTTAAGAAATATTGAGGAAATTATAACAAAAAATAGAGACATTAAAGTTTGGAATTTATCATTAGGATCAAAGTTAGAAATTAACAAAAATTTTATTTCCCCAGAAGCTGCTATACTTGATAAAATTCAACATGAAAATGATATAGTTTTTATTATAGCAGGAACCAATAAAACTATAGACAATCCTGAAATAACAAGAATAGGTGCTCCAGCTGATTCTATTAATTCAATTGTAGTTAATTCTGTAACAACTGACAATAAACCAGCAGAATATTCAAGATATGGACCTGTACTATCTTTTTTTACAAAACCAGATATTGGATATTATGGAGGAACTGCTAAATCACCAATGCGAGTTTGGACATCCTCAGGTGAAGGTCTTGTGACTGGAACTTCATATGCAGCACCTTGGATTACACGAAAAATGTCTTATCTCATCAATATACTAGGTTTGAGTCGAGAAGTAGCAAAAGCTTTAATAATTCATGCTTCAACAGGATGGGAGAAACAAGAAATAAGTTCAAGCTTAATAGGTCATGGTATTGTTCCTAAAAGAATTGAAGATATTGTTCAATCTTCTGATGATGAGATCCAATTCATTTTGTCTGGAGTTTCTGTGAATTACAATACTTATAATTATAATATACCTGTACCAATAAACAAAGGACAGCATCCTTTTATAGCTAAAGCAACATTATGCTATTTCCCTTTTTGTTCTAGAAATCAAGGAGTTGACTATACAATCACTGAGTTAGATATATCATTTGGACGTATTAATGGTACAAAAGTCAAATCTATTAACAATAATTATCAAAGTGATGATATAGAGCATTTTACATTGGAAGAAGATGCAAGAAAAAATTTTAGAAAATGGGATAATATTAAACATATTCGTGAAGTATTCACAAAAGAAGTGCGAAATAAGAAAGCTTATGATAAAGGATTATGGGGTATTAGTTTAAAAACTAAAGAGCGTCTCGACAAAAAATATGGAGAAGGTTTAAATTTTGGTATAATTGTTACTCTCAAAGAGATTCATGGGGTAAATAGAATTGATGAGTTTATTAAGCAATGCTCACTACGAGGATGGCTTGTGAATAAAATTGAAGTTAATACTCGAATTGATATTTATAATACTGCAGAAGAGAAAATAGATTTTGATGAAAATTTTTAAAAGTTAATATTTGTAAAATCTAATTTATCTACTAAAATTTATATATTTTATTTTTTAGTAAAAGGAGAAAACATGGAAAGTTTTATAAATAATATTGTTATATCCTGTATTTCTAATTTTTTTAGTTTCATTTTAGGTTCAACTATTCCTTTCTTATATAGATATAGAAAAACCTTTAAAATTAGATTTCAATTATTCTATTTAAAGTATTTCCAAAAGGAAAAATTGATAAGATTTAGTATTTCTTATCTTTTTAGAATTAAACTAAATGGAAAATATTTGCTAATTAAAGGAAATAGAATAGAACAATTGCAACCTATAGGAGGTGTTTATAAGTACTATGATAGTTTTAAGAATTTTATTCGAGAGTGGGATATCAAAGATGATTCAGGTTTCCCTATTGATGAAACTAGTAAAAATGATTTAAGGGTAAGGGTACCTATTTCTTATACTCTTAAAATGATTGAATGGTTCCAAACTAAAAAAAATAGAGAGTTTTGTGTATTTAGAGAATTGCATGAAGAGTTGTTATCTAATGATTTCTTTAAAGATAAAGATTTAAAAGATCTCTCTATTGAATATATAAAAACAGATATTCAGCCAATTAAGTATTCAGAGCCTTTTAAAATTAATGAAATTTTAATTGCTGATATATTTGAATTGAACTTAACACAAGAACAAGAAAAAATATTCAAAGAGTTTGTTCAAACTAATCCATCATTCCAAATAGTGACTGAAGATCAGATTAAATGTGGATCAATTATTTTAGATAAAAGTTACCCTATTGGCAAACACTCTAAAAATTTAATATAGGAGGATTTAACTTTATGTATAAAAATATAGATAGGCTATTGAATCAGTTGGCTCAAGAAATTGATATATCTGACTCACTATTTGAGTTAGCAGAAAAAAGATATAAGTCTGTAGGAGAATGGCTAAATAGAGACAGTTCTTATTTGAATAAAATTGGAGCAACTGTTGATATATATCCTCATGGTTCTGCAAAATTAGGAACAATGATAAAACCAACAACAAATATGGATGAATTTGATATAGATGTTGTCTGTGAAATAAAAAATGTCTCTAAGTACACCTCAACTCAAAAACAAGTAAAAGAAACATTGGGGAAAGATATTAAAGCATATGCTGCGGCTCACAATATGGTTAATGAGCCACATAATGGAAAAAGATGTTGGACTCTTAATTACCATGAAAATGCTCAATTTCATATGGATTTTTTAGGCGCAATTCCAAATCATAATATATCTGGGATAGTTTTAGAAGCTCATAATAGTATTAATAAAGCTGAGCAAGAGTGTTACACTCTTGCTATAACAGACAAAACTTCACCTGTTTATGAAAATATTTCTCCAAACTGGAATATATCAAATCCAAAAGGGTATTTTAATTGGTTTAAAGAAAAAATGAGTGAACGGTATAAAATTTTAAAAGAGGAATTTGCTATGGAGTCTTCTATTGATATAGAAGCTGTTCCTGAATATCGAATAAAAACTTCTCTACAAAAGGCTGTTCAAATTTTAAAAAGACATAGAGATATCTATTTTGAACATAACTCAGATTATAGAGTGAGCTCTATAATAATTACAACTTTAGTTGCTCAGACATATGAAAATAATCCATCTATCTATTTAACTTTGAAAAGTGCGATAGAGAATATGAAAGAACACATAAGGTTTGAAGATAATAAATATTACATAACTAACCCTGTTGATCTCCAAGAGAATTTTGCAGATAAATGGAATAAAGATGAAAAATACTATAAATTCTTTTTTAAATGGCTTCAGCAATTAGAATCAGACTTTTTTAAAGATGCACTTTTAGGAGATAATATATTTGAAGATATCCCTGAAATTAAAGTTTTAAAAGAAAGTCTTGGTGGAATAGCATTTGAGAATGCTTATGGTAAAATTCTAAAAGAAAAGAAAAATAATTCTAGTTCTACTATGAAACTATTAAAGGGATTAACTCCAATAACATCAATCCCAAAACCTTATGGAGGAGATAAAAATAGATAAACTAGTTATCTTAGACCCTTATGATTTAAATTTTTTAAGAAATAAAGGATTCAAAATTGAAGAAACTTCAAAAAAAATAACTGTTGTAGGAATGATTAAAATTAATCGTTTTTATGATGCAGAGAAAATAATTTATAGAATTAGAGATGCCGAATTTGAAATTAAGATAACCGTTTTAAAAAAAAGAAATGAGCTTCCTAAAGTTTTTGAACTTTCCAATAAAGTTCCAAAAAAATATCATAAATATTATAATGAAGAACTTTGTTTAGGTTATCCATTGTGTATTTGGAGTATTTATAATCAAAATAAATCTTTAGACCTTTTTATTGATAAATTTATAGTTCCATATTTTTTTAGGTTTTGTTGTCTGGAAGTATATGGACATGCTCCTGTTGGAGAATATTCACATACTAATGGAGCACTTGAATACTTCAAAGATATTTTAGGAACTGATAAAAAGCATGTAGTGGCATCTATATTGGAAACATATCTTTTGGATAAAAATGTTTCTTGTCCATGTGAAAGTGGCTTATCTTTTAAAAGTTGTCACTTTCAAAAAATTAATGTTTTAAAATCTGTTCCTAAAGATATTTTAAGAAAAGAATTACAGTTACTAAAAAATTATCATAAATTAAAATATGGATCTTATACTAGTTTTTTATCTATGTCATCAAACTTGTAACTTTCTCAATAAAATCAAGGCCTAGACATTGGTTGTTTAAGCCTTGATTTCTCTTAATCCATCCTTTGTTTCTATTTTAGTTTCTTCAAATATATATTTTCCTAAAAAGTTTATATGCCCTGTTCCTAAGGAACTAACTCTTTTAAATTCCTCTTCATTAAACCATTCTTCATCTTTTACAATTGAA
>OLSH01000321.1_pt1 | contig 46621 bp, 44 predicted proteins | sample 1643221 | NCBI WGS metagenome assembly OLSH01 (sample SAMEA3136681, study PRJEB25190) | human gut metagenome | biome: human gut; feature: human-associated habitat; material: faeces | place: Austria | collected 2013 | reverse complement strand
TCCGCAGCGTAACGGACAAGGTATTCGATGTCCATCTGATGGTAGAAGAGCCGGGAAGATTTATTGACGAATTCGCTGCCTGCGGGGCAGACTATATCACAGTACATGCGGAAGCGTGCACCCATCTTGGCCGTGTGGTCCAGCAGATCAAAGAAAAAGGCTGCAAAGTGGGAGTTTCGCTGAATCCTGCCACTCCGCTGAGTGTGTTGGATTATGTGCTGGATGACCTTGATATGGTGCTCATCATGTCAGTGAATCCAGGGTTCGGAGGACAGTCTTATATAGAAGCAATGGATCAAAAGATCAGGGACTTACGGAATATGATCGAGAAAAAGGGACTTGATGTGGATATCCAGGTTGATGGAGGCGTGACAGCTGATAATATCGCCCATATCAAGGAATGTGGCGCCAATGTATTCGTAGCAGGATCTGCCGTTTTTAACGGAGATATAGAAGAAAATATAAAGAAACTTTTTAAAGCAATGGAGGTTTAGAGATGAGTGAGTGTACAAATGACTGCAGCAGCTGTAGCGAAAGCTGTTCTGACAGAACGCAGTCACAGACAGATTTTATGGAACCATTATACAAAGACAGCAGTGTAAAGAAAGTGATCGGAGTTGTGAGCGGCAAAGGCGGCGTGGGCAAATCTATGACCACAGCCCTGCTGGCCGTGGCCGCAAACAGAAAGGGGCTCCACACAGCCATTTTGGACGGTGATGTGACGGGTCCGTCTATCCCACAGGCATTTGGCCTACACGAAAGGCTGCTGGGCAATCAGGAAGGGATTATCCTTCCGGCTCTCACTAACTTTGGTATCGAGGTCGTATCAGTGAATCTCATGCTGGAGGAGGAGACCCAGCCAGTGATCTGGAGAGGCCCGGTTGTGGCCGATGTGGTCAAGCAGTTCTGGGGCAAGACGTTATGGCGTGATATTGACGTAATGTTTGTTGATATGCCTCCGGGAACAGGGGAAGTACCACTGACTGTCTTCCAATCCGTACCTTTGGACGGGATCGTCGTGGTGGCCACACCTCAGGATCTGGTTGGAATGATCGTGGAAAAAGCGGTCAACATGGCAAAAATGATGAACATCCCGATCCTTGGCATCGTAGAAAATATGAGCTACATCAAATGTCCGGACTGTGGAAAGGAAATCTCTATTTTCGGTGAGAGCCATATTGACGGCATCGCTGATAAATACCAGATTCCTGTACTAGGAAAGCTTCCAATCGATCCGAAGCTGACAAAAGCCTGCGATGAAGGACTGATTGAAGACGTAGAGGAATTGTATTTAGATGGAGTGATCGAGACTCTATAACAGACAGGGAGTGCCCTCTTCCTGGTAATTTGACCATAATGTCGAATTCTTTCTAATATTATCAGTTTTTTAATGAATTTAAATAGACTTGAATAAAAAAGAGATGAATCCTTTGGATTTGTCTCTTTTTTTGTAATAGATCCGTAATAATTATCTGGGGATATTTGGGTGAAGGTTGTATTTTTTTAAGTACAACGGTTGACAAATCGTCAATTGTTAAGTAAACTAGCACTAAGTTGTTACAAAAATATTTCAAATATTTAAAAAGTAAGAATAAATCTTAAAAAACTATCATAGGTTATACAGTAACCAAAATGATTTACTTTAGAAAGAGGACATTATGAAGATATTAAAAATAGCAGCAAAGAAAAAACTTTTATTGCTGACCATGATGGTAGTAGTATTAACAGGTACATTTATCACAGGTTCATCATCAACAGAAGCCAAATCAAAGAAAGTACAGTACTTAGGAAAATATAAACTGACAGCATACTGCGGATGTAAACGATGCAGCGGAGGTTATGGAAATAGAACCGCTACCGGAAGAAAAGCAAAACAGGGCCGTACGATCGCTGTAGATAAGAGAAAGATCAAACTGGGAAGCAAGGTTAAGATCAAGGGTAAAACTTATGTAGCCGAAGATGTAGGGGGAGGAGTAAAAGGAAAACATATTGATGTTTACTTTAAATCCCATAAGAAGGTAAAACAGTTCGGACGTAAGAACAACGTAAAAGTTTACAAAATTAAAAAATAAATATAATACTAAGCAGAGAGCAGGGCACTTTATCAGTGATCTTCTCTCTGCTTTTGTATTTCCATAGGAAAGTTCTTCGAACCTCCCTATGGAAAAAAAGCCCTATGGGCATTATGCACACAAATGCGTGAGGAAACTATTTGACTACGTCAAATCGCATTTGGTGCTCGAAGTTGTCAAGCCCCTCAAAGAGTGAGGGGTTGGGGAGATGAGGTGGGCTTGCCCACTTTGCTCTATTGTTTTAGGATTCCTTACACAGGCTGCCTAAAAGTGTTCTGGATATAATCCTCCTTCTTTCATGGCTTTTAAAGCATCCATCACATGCTGTTTATCTTCTTTGTAGGTCACCCCATACCATTGATCCTTGGAGACAAGGACATCCATGGTGGCTTTTCCGTTCTCCATCAGCTGGCTGGCCACGCTTGGTATAAAGTATTCGCATTTCAACGGGTTTTCTTTCAGGGAGACGGAAAGGAACTCAGAAAAGCCTGTCTCTAATTCATCCATGATCATAGGACGGAATCCAAAAAAGTTCATGGACACCAGAGTGTCAAAGGAAAGAGAAGTCCAGGTCTTCCCATCGTCCTCTGTATATTCTGCGTGATCTCCGCGCTTTTCAATATGAGTCTGTTCTGTAATGGAAACCAGCTGGCGGTTTTCATCTACTTCACAGATTCCTCTGGATACATATCCGCTGTCCGTGACCGTATTTCCAAGGTGATAGCCGACCATTGCAAATTTTGCTTTGGCAGAGGATGATTCTCTCATAAGGAACTGGGCCATGGCTTGATAGCCGTGGATGCCGTAGTAGTCATCAGCGTTGATAACAGCAAACGGCTCTTGAATAAATGGTTTTGCACAGAGAACTGCATGGGCAGTACCCCATGGCTTTACCCGGCCTTCCGGGACAGAAAAGCCGGCGGGAAGATTGTCCACTTCCTGAAAGGCATAGCAGACCTCTATACCGTCGGGGATCCTGGATCCCACAGTCTCTTTAAAATCTTTTTCGATCTCTTTTTTTATTACAAAAACGACCTTACCGAAACCGGCCCGTTTTGCGTCATAGATAGAATAATCAATGATGGCATGTCCCTGTTCATCCATTGGATCCATCTGTTTCAGACCGCCATAACGGCTGCCCATACCCGCGGCGAGAATCACTAATGCTGGTTTTTTCACTTTCGTTACCTCCAAATCAAATTACTGAACAACATTATAACATAGAAAAACATGCGAAGCACGCTTATCTTCCCAACCACAAGATATAGACAAATGCCTGTAAACCGTATAAAATGGCGGACCGTAGACGTTTTCAGAGAAAAAACAGAAAAAGTACAATCGGTTGGGAAAAAAGAAAGGAAACGTTGATTTTATCAGGAAAACTGACTATAATAAAAAGAAGAAACGGCGTAGAAGCGCTGGATAAACATTAACAAGAGTTGTATTGAAATATGTCTTTTTCAATCTGCGCCGTAGCTATCGGCATGTATGATAAACATTAACAAGAGTTGTATTGAAATATCCTTGAAGGAATCTCAATAAGTTTCTTATTATGATAAACATTAACAAGTGTTGTATCGAAATAAGTCTTTTAAGTATTTTAGCTTTTGCATCTGGATTAATTCTTCACTTCCAAAGATCCATTGCCATTGGACCTTTCTTTTTATACACAAAGTTCCTAACAACATATCATCGTCAATTCTTTTCACAAGCCCTCTCCATTTACGATAGTTTTTCTCCAGTACCTGCAGTCGGCTCTGGAAAGTCCTCTTTTTGACAATGGAGAAAAACAGTCACAGATGATACTTTTTGTCTTAGAGAGCAGCTCCTCCAGAAGATATTTTATCCATTTTCCACATGATTGGAGTGAGGCATTCTAAGAGCCGAACGGAAATCATGTGGAAAATGTCATACCCAGTAGGGCACCCCGTATGTTATGCCCTTTCAGGGCTTGGCGCGCTCCGCGCGATAAGGTATAATAGATTCGTATTATTAGGCGGATTGAACAGCAGCACAAAAGAGGGATTTGAATGTTAAATCAACGGCAAATTGAAATTTTATTAGAATTTTGTAATCATTCTGATGAGTACCTGACGGCGTCTCATTTTGCGAAGAAACTGGATGTGAGTCTTAGGACGGTTCAGGGTGATATGAAAGTGATTAAAAAGGAATTGATGGATGAGACATGTGCGGAATTGGTCTCTAAGGCTTCCAAGGGGAGCTGTATCCAAGTGAAAAACTATGATGAATTTTCTGCATTTGTGAACTCTCTGTACCAGCAGTATACAACGGTATCTCTCAATTATCCTACAAGCCGCATCAGCAAAATACTGCTTTTACTTCTGAACAGACACAGAGCCGTGTCGGTTATGGAGCTGGAAGATAAATTTTATGTGTCAAGATCCACACTGCAGAATGATTTAAAAAAGGTAGAAGAAATACTGGAGAAGTTTCAGCTGGAACTTTTGAAAAGCAGTAATAAGATCATGATCGACGGGTATGAGATCAACAAAAGGCGCTGTCTGGCAGAGCAGGATCTCTATCTGGCCCACATAAAAAATGAACAGGGTATGGTGTATATCGACGAGAGACAGCTGGCTAAGATTAAGAATATACTGACCGATATTTTCGTCAATTATAAATATCATATTATGGATACGGATTTTAACAATGCCATCTTGTTTCTGAATATCATGATCGGCCGGATGGGAGAGGGATTTTACATACAGCCGGGGGAACTGGATATTACAGAACAGCTGGGAAACGAGTATGAGATCGCAAAAGCGGTCTTTGGAAAGATCAGCCGCAGGTTTTTCTTAAAGGTCACAGAGGAGGAGATTCGATACTTTTCTCTGTACCTGAAGGGCCAGGGCAATAACAGAGATTCCGATACTATCACCCAGGAGATGGACAATTTTATTTCCCAGGCATTTGAGGAGATCAAGAGGAACTTCGGAGTAGATTTTACAGACAATATTAACTTAAGGATTACTCTGGCGCTGCACTGTATGTCACTGAGTATCCGCATAAAGTACGATATGCAGGTGAAAAATGATATGCTGAACTATATCCGTGAGACGTTTCCTCTGGGATATGACATTGGGGCATACTTTGCCTTTCTGCTCCATCAGCAGTATGGAAAGAGAGTGTCCGAGGATGAGGTGGCGCTTCTGGCTGTCCACTTCTACAGCAGCCTTTTGGAATTAAACAGCCGGCAGGGGAACAAAAGGATCCTGGTGATCTCCGCATTAAAAAACAGTATGACGCTTCTCATGAAGCAGACGCTTTTAAAATGGTTTTCAGAGTATGTCTCTGTCATCGACTTTGTAAATCCCATGGATGTGACGGAGGATATGCTGGATGAATACGACATCTTTCTGACAACGGAAAAGGAAGAGTTCTTTGAAAAAGGTCTGGCCATGTATGTGGATACATTTCCCAACCAGCATGACTATATGAACATTAAACTGAACATTGATGGATTCAAAGACATAGAGGATGTGGCGGAGATCTTCCACCCAGAGCTATTTTCCAGTATGAGATCATCCAACAAGGAAGAAGTGCTCAGCATGCTCTGCGAGAAATCCACCGCCTATTTTGAGGTAGAGAACCTTTACTCCCAGGTTCTCCAGAGGGAGGAGATCGGAAGTACATTTTTCAGCAAACAGATCGCGGTGCCCCATCCCATGTATGCAGTTTCATCGGATACCTTTGTGGCTGTGTGCGTATCCAAGGAGCCTGTCATTTGGGATGAGGAGAAGAACGAAGTCCACCTTGTAATGCTGATGCACATTGGAAAAAATAATCCGCAGGCCTTTCAGCTCTGGGATTATTTCTCCAAAATGTTCGCAGACAAATCTCTGGTGGAACGTCTGGTGGAGGATCCAACATATCCTAATTTTATCCGGTTAGTAAAAGAAGCGCTGGAGACAGGCATTAACAGCACAGATACAATTTAATATAGAAGAAATTGACGAAAGGCGGACGATCAAAATAGATTTTCGCCTTTTGTTTTGAAAGTAGAAAAGAAGGAGGTGCTTGTATTGAAGATCCGTCATGAGTTTACATGCCCGCTGGAATTGGTCCACGATATTGATGAAGGGCAAGTAGATCCCAATTTCATGAAAACGGGGTGCCATCCTGTTTCCTGCCTTTCCGGATAGAAGAAACGCCAAAAGGCACTGTGTCATTTGCCAAAAAACTGAATCGTGATAATTAAAATCAGGACAGAAATCCAAAAGAACGGATTTCTGTCCTGATTTTAATTACAATAAACAGTAAAGAGTCAGATATCAAAGAATTGGCTGCCAAAAAATAACCCAATTTAATGTATTTGTTTTGCATTTGTTTGGACTTTTTTGTCGAATAAAATAGATTTAGAATAGAATTAAGCTCAAGGAGGAGAAAAATGAACAGAAGAAGTAATAAGATCCTGAAGGATTTGATTCTTGGTATTCATGCAGATGTTTCTGAGTTGGAGGAGACATATAACATACAGGAGAGGACCATTCGGGCGGATATAAAAGAGCTGAATAAAGATCTGGAAACGCATCATCTGCCTGTTATTGCTTCGGATGCTGAGGGGAAATTATGGATCGAATCTGATGCGAAGATCGACATACGGGCATTTGAAAAAATGATTTCAGAATATGACTTCTATACCTATTACCTTTCAAAAAAAGAGCGTTCCACGATCCTTGCGATGATCCTTTTGAACGCAAATGGATATGTGACCGTAGACCAGCTGAAAGAAAAGATCGGAGTCAGCCGCAATACGCTGCTACAGGACTTTCAAGAATTAAAAGCCTGGTTTAAGGAAAACGGCATGACGCTGGTGTCACAGGTCAGACGCGGTTACATCATCGAAGCGCCCGAGATGGAGATCAGGAACGGGATTCTTAAATTGCTGGAAGTGAACGGAGACGATAACTACTATAAGAATGGCTATAATCTAAGCGTTTTCTGGAACCTGCTGCTCAAGGAAGCGGACAGTCTGGGAAATTACGAGATGATCAAAAATTGCATTCTGGAAGAGGAAGAAGCACTTCAGACATTTTTTGCGGACTATTCTTTCTTTGAAGCGGTGACGGAGTTAACGATCATCACCAACAGGATCACAAGAAGGCAGTTCCTGCCCGGCTATTATACAAACGAGTGGAATTATCTGAAGGAAGGTTCCAAATATACGTTCAGTAAAAACTTATTTGAGAAAATATCAGAAATGCACGACATAGATATTCGTGAGGTAGAGATTCTGTATTATACAGAATGCCTGAACGGAAAAAGCTACCTAAAGGACGATGCCCAAAAAACAAATGCGCTGGAATTAAAGGTGATGATAGCGGAGACCATCTATCAGATTTCCACCTGCTTTGGAATTGATTTTTACCTGGATTTTTCCCTGTATGATCTGCTTGTGGCCCATATGAAATCCGCGGTCCACCGTTTAAAAAACGGTGAGATCCTGGTGAATCCTTTAAAAGATACATTAAAGCAGGACTATCCGAAGATTTTTGAAAATGTCCGGCAGCATCTTGGTTCCCTGGAGGAGTATGTGGGGAAAAAGTTTTCTGAGGATGAAATGTCGTTTATGGTACTTTACTTTGCCTCAGTTCTGGAAAAGGAGCGGGCTGAGACCGAAAAAAGTAAGAAGGTAAAAGTGGCCCTTGTCTGTGCTACTGGAAGAGGAACGGCACAGTTTATGCTGGCGAAACTCCAGATGCTGGATGACATGATCGAGGTTGTGAGTATTTCTTCCTTCCATAATATGAAGGAGATCGAGACAAATGGAACCCAGATGATCATTTCCACGATCCCGCTGGACAATGTGAACCTGCCTTGCGTGGAAGTACGTTCACCGATGCTTAATAAGGATGACATTCTGGATATCCAGAGGATGGTCTTGGACATCCGCGAGGGAAGTGACCAGACAGTAAAAGAGAAGGTACCCGATACAGCCAGTCTGTCTGACGCCAATATCCAGGGAGCATTTTATGATCTGCTGTCTGAGGAAAGGATCCAGGTGGAGTATCTGGCCAAAGACTGGGAGGATGCAGTGCGGCAGTCGGGTAAGCTGCTTTTGGAAACAGGGGCAGTGAAATCGGAATATGTGGAAGAAATGGTCATGAACATTAAGAAAAATGGTCCTTATATTGTGGTCTGCCCTGAGACTGCACTGCCCCATGCAAGTGCCGAACAGGGTGTGGTCGAGGAGGCGGCATCGATCTTAAGACTAAAAGAACCTATAGATTTTCACAGCGGAACCAATGATCCGGTGAGATATGTGGTCGGAATGAGCATCCAAAGCGCAAAAAGTATCAACAGTGCCATCTATGATCTGATGATGATCTTCGGCAATGAAAACATACGGAAGAAATTAGATTCCATGCCGGATGCAAAAGCATTGCTGCAAACTTTAAAAAATCTAGAAACAAGAAATGATAAGGAGAAAGACAATGAAGATGATAACCAATAACACAGACAAACATTACCTTGCAGTTTCTTTGTCAGGTTCCAGTGATAAAGATGTGCTGGGGCAGATGGCAGATGCCATGTTCGGGGAGGGTTATGTGACAGACGAGTTCCATGACGCCATTATAAAACGGGAAGAGAACTTCCCTACTGGACTTCCCACCGGAGACATCAATGTGGCAATCCCTCATACAGATCCTGAATATGTGAAAAAGCCTGCCATCTGTCTGGGCGTGCTGGATGAACCTGTGAATTTTTGTGTCATGGGAATGGAGGGGGAGAAAACCAGCGTGTCTCTTCTGTTTATGCTGGCCATCAAGAAAAAAGAAGAACAGCTGGGACTGCTGCAAAAACTCATCGAGGCATGCCAGGATCAGAATGTATTGGCGGTACTTAAATCAGGCAGTGTGGAGAAGATTGAAGAAGTCTTAGGTGATCTGATCAATTGACAGCCCAAAATAGAACTTATTAATAATTTATATATAAAGGAGAATGTATCATGAAGAAAATTTTAATTGCATGTGGATCAGGAGTCGCAACATCGACTGTTGCAAACCAGAAAATTTCAGCTTATTTGGACGAACACGGTTTTGCGGGAAAATACAAAATCGAACAATGCCAGGTTTCAGAGGTCGTTGAGAAATCCGGAAACGTTGATTTTTGTGTTTCTACTACGTTAGTCAGCGGTGATGTGAAGTGTCCTGTATTGGCTGGACTACCACTGTTAACCGGAGTCGGAGTAGATAAGCTGTATGCTTCTATCTTGGAAGAGATGCAGAAGTAATAAGGAGAAGAGGATAAAAAAGGAGGATTATTATGCAAGCGATTATTGATGTATTTAGTTATATTAACCAACTTGGCGCCAGTGTCATGATGCCGATCATCTTGACGATCATCGGTGTAGTATTAGGGGCTAAATTTGGAAAGGCCCTGCGCGGAGGCCTGACCGTAGGAATCGGCTTTATTGGATTGAATCTGGTTACTGGACTGATGGGAGAAAACCTGGCACCAGCAGTTCAACAGATGGCTCAGCGCTTCGGACTGGCACTTTCTACAGTAGATATCGGCTGGCCGGCGGCGTCAGCGATTGCCTTTGGTACCACCATCGGCCTGATCATCATCCCCATCGGATTGATCGTTAATATTGTCATGCTGCTCACAAATACAACACAGACGCTGGATGTGGACATTTGGAATTACTGGCACTTCGCATTTACAGGTTCCCTGATCTATGCGCTGACCGGAAATTTTGCTTACGGAGTGATCGCAGCGATCATCAACATGGTCATCGTTATGGTTATCGGTGACTATACGGCGCCAAAAGTTGAGGAGACCCTTGGAATGCCGGGAGTATCCATTCCCCATGGTTTTACAGCGGCATTTGTGCCGATTGCAATTGTTGTTGATAAGATCATTGATTGCATCCCAGGAGTAAAAAACATCAATGTAGATATTGAAAAACTACAGAAACGTTTTGGTGTGTTCGGGGAACCAATGCTTGTGGGAACGGTCCTTGGTATCGTCATCGCAGCACTGGCGGGTAATAATCTCCAGAGTGTACTGCAGATCGGTGTCACCCTAGGTGCCGTCATGGTGCTGATCCCAAAGATGGCAGCTCTGTTAATGGAAGGTCTGATGCCAATCTCTGACGCGGCACAGGAATTCGTATCATCTAAGTTTGCAAACAGAGGAAAGATTTATATTGGACTTGACTCCGCTGTTGGAGTGGGACATCCAGTGTGTCTGACTGTTTCCCTGATCTTAGTTCCGCTGGCAGTATTTTTGGCAGTAGTACTTCCGGGTAATACAGTGCTTCCGATGACAGACTTATCTGTTCTGCCGTATATGTTTGTACTGATCGTGCCTTTGGTAGGAGGAAATGGATTCCGTGCTTTGATCACAGGTATTGTCTGCCTGGTAGGAGGACTTTATATTTCCACAGACCTTGCACCATCCATCACTGCCGTAGCAAAATCTATCAACTTTGCGATTCCAAAAGGGGCTGCGACCATCTCCTCAATCTGTGACGGAGCCAACCCGTTGTCATGGATCCTTGTAAAGGCCCATTCCATCGGAGCTGTGGGAGTTATCATTGCAGTTGTAATAGCCGTGGGGCTGGCACTGATGAACCGGAAACGTATCATCAAGGAAGCAAAAGAATTACATGCTGACGCATAAAGAAAGGTAAAAAATGATGAAACGCTATCTATATCAACCATCTCATTTTTTCATACAGATGACGCTGCCTGGAATTTTTACCGGAGCCATTGGAGCATTTTGTCTCTTCCAGTTTTTTGCCGGGGGACACCAGCTTCTGTATTTGTTGGTCCTTGGTCTGTGCGTTTATAATGTCTGGAACGTTTTTGTGTCTCTGAGCAACCCATCGGAGGTCCTGCTTGACAGAGACAAATCCATTGAGTTTTGCGCTTATGGCAGAAGCCATAAATATGAGATAAACCAGATCAGGAAATACAGCATGCGGCCTTTGGCGGGCAATACGAGAATGTATATGACCATCGACAACGGCGGTCTCCTGAAAGGAAGGTACTGGGTCAGGATATCTGAGTTTTCTGGTGAAAAGGAGCTGGAAGAGTTCTTTTATGATTTGGACGCAAAAGTCAACCCTGAATCTCTCGTATCCAAGGCAAGATCCCAGGGAAGAGAGCGTTTGAGAAAACTTGGGAAACAGTAGCATATAGCCACAGGGCATAAAACACGGGATGCCCTTTTGGGTATAGATAAGCGTGAAGTCATTGAAACAGGAGGATATCAATTGTTAGTTACATTAAAAGATCTATTAGATCAGGCAAAAACAGAGAAAAAAGCGGTCGGCGCATTTAATGGCACGACACTGGAGGCGATACGGGGGATCATTCAGGCAGCAGAAGAGCTAAACTGCCCGGTTATCTTACAACACGCACAGAGTCACGACGATCTCATCGACCTAGATGAGATCGGGCCGATCCTGAAATACTACGCAAAGCGGGCCAAAGTGCCTGTGGCACTCCATCTGGACCATGGAAGCAGTTTTGAGCGATGTGTGCAGGCACTCCACCTCGGCTTTACTTCCGTAATGTACGATGCGTCTGCCAAAAGTTTTGAGGACAATGTAAAGGAAACAGCGGAGATTGTAAAAATTGCCCATGCGGTCGGCGCCAGCGTGGAGGCTGAGCTGGGACATATCTTCACCTCGGAGGTTGTACAGGGGGAAGGATCCGGTTCTGATAACAAAGACGACTATGAGAATCTAGATGATATTTACACAGATCCTGAGGTCGCCAGAGAATTTGTAGAGAAGACCGGAGTGGACTGTCTGGCTGTGGCGTTCGGAACAACCCACGGGGTATATCTGACAGAACCGAAGCTTGATCTGCCGCGGGTAAAAAGGATCAGGGATGCAGCCAAGGTGCCTCTTGTCATGCACGGGGGATCCGGGGTATCAGAGGAAGATTACAAGATTGCCATTGAAAACGGCATCTGCAAGGTGAACTATTATACTTACATGAACACGGCAGGCGGAAAGGCTTCCAAAGAATACTGGGAAGATGAAACAAAGCCGCTGTTTTACGATTCTATGTCCCTGGCGGCCACAGAGGCGGTCAAGGAAGATGTAAAAAAGGCGATCAAAGTATTTCAAAAGAAATGATATGGAGGGAAATCAGAAATGGCAGTATATAAAGAAACGATCAATGTACAATCTCATGGGAAGACCCCTACATATATCAATGTGACTGAGGATGTGAGAAGGATCATTGAAGAGAGCGGAATTCAAAATGGACTCTGCGCAGTGATCTCACCACACACGACCTGTTCCGTATTTTTTGAGGAATTTGTCCATGATTATAATGAAAACGGTGACGAGTTCCTACAGGAGGATCTGAACAATGCTCTTTCAGCGATCATTCCTGACCATGTCAGCGCGGACCAGTACAACTATCCTGGCGAAAAGCACTACGAGGAAGTGGAGACTTGGCCGGATGTGGACTTCTGGCTTCCGGGAGGGGACAGGACAGCGCTGTTTAACGGGGACGCACATCTGCGCTCAACAATCCTTGGTTCCAGCGAGACCTTTGAAGTGGACGAAGGAAAGCTGGGAGTAGGAGTTACGGGATATATTTATTTTGTAGATTTTGACCGCACACGTCCGCGGGAAAGAAAATGTAAAGTCGTGGTAATCGGTGAGTAAGGAGGAACAACATGAGTAAAACAAAATCACCGTTTTTGGTTGTCAATCCAAAATCATATTTATACGGAAAAGAAAGTCTTTCCTTAGCTAAGGAGGCAGATCAGGTGGCAAAAGATACCGGACTTCCGATTATTTTTACATGCCCGTATGCAGATGTCCGTCTGATTCGCGAAAATACCGAAAATATTATTGTCTGTGTACAGTCTATGGACCCGCTGACACCGGGACGGGGAATGGGGCATGTGCTGCCGGAATCTTTAAAAGAGGCAGGGGCAGACGCAGTATTTTTAAACCATGCGGAAAATCCCAAGACCTTAAGTGATTTATACAAATGTATCCTGCGGGCTGCCGAGCTTAATATGACCTCGATTGTTTGTGCAGATTCTATCACGGAAGCTAGAGCTGTGGCATGCATGAATCCGGATATCGTACTGGCAGAGCCCACGGACCTGATCGGAACTGGGCATGTAGCCGATGATTCTTATACGATCGAGACCATCCAGGAGGTACGCAAAGTAAACCCAGATGTTCAGATCATGGTTGCATCCGGCGTCAGCACAGCAGACGACTGCTACAATGTGATCAGGTTAGGCGCGGACGGCACAGGGGGAACATCAGGAATTCTGAATGCACCTTCTCCGGCTGAACGCATCAGAGAGATGGCAGAGGCGATTGTGAGAGCAAAAGAGGATATAAGCTAAATTTAAAATAAGTGTATAGAACTGCCATATAAATTCTGTATGGCAGTTCTTTTAACATGAGTTATTTACCACTATTTCCGTCACGCTTTTGAAATGCGCTCCTCCAATAGTGGTAAATAACTTTCGTAAAGTGGCTCCTTTTACTCCTATCATTTTACGTTTTGTGTGTTTTCTTTAAACGTTACATATTCGTTCAGGCTTACTGACAGTTCGTTAGAGAATAGATGAAATTTATAAAAACAAAAGGTGCCATCCTACGATAGTTTTTCACCACTATTTCCGTCACGCTTTTGAAATTCGCTCCTCCAATAGTGGTGAATAACTTTCGAAAAGTGGCTCCTTTTTGACAGAAGCCCTTCTCCAGCAGACATTACGTCCATTTTCTACATGATTGGAGTGAGGCATTCTAAGAGCCGAACGGAAATCATGTAGAAAATGTCATACTTTATCGCGCAAAGCGCGCCTAACCGAAGGGTATGAAGACGGACTCCTTCCGACAGGGTATTTTATTATAAATGTATATATGTACTAACGAGCGATTCTAGTATTAATGTTGAGCGTGTTGCATCAAGAGTATTGTCTGGTGGACATAATGTTCCAACGGATAAGATTATCAGCAGATAAAAGACTTAGTTTTGTAAGAAAAGAAATATTTAGAAACCTGAAAAATCCACCGGATAAATGTTTTAATTCGGTGGATTTAATATGCTTGTTATTAGTAATGTATATTACAGCTTTTTTACTTTATTGTATTTTCTCAGAAAATACAGTTTTAAGGTAATAGATATTCCCTTAACAGCTGAAGAAACAACTCCATTGTCGGAGTGACCCATTTCTTTTTGTGATACACACAGACTGCGGTGATGGTTGGATTTTTAAGTCTGGTGGGAAGTTCTTTTAAGAAGCCCTGTTGAAGTTCATCTTCTGCGGCATACCGGGGCAGATATGCCACGCCCAGATTGCTGGCAGCACTCCGTTTCACAGCCTCCACACTGCCGATCTCCATCTCTCCATTCAAGACGATATCAGATTCTCTCAGATAATCATGGAAGATTTTATGATAAACGCTTTGTTTGTCCACGGTCAGCAGACAGATATCCTTTCTCTGTCCCTGCTGGATAAAATCCAGATCTTCTTTTCTTAAATCCGGGCTGGCGATCAGAGCCAGGGGGTAGGCGGCCAAGGGTTTCACAGCTGTCTGGGCACCGTATCCTCCGATGTCATAATGGATGCCCAGATCAACACTTCCATTCTTAACCTGTTCCTGAATCACATAACAATTCGGGATATCAAGGGAAAGCCTGACATCCGGAGCCTGTTCCCTGAATTCTCTTAAGACTGGCTGAAGCTTATATGTCAGCAGCGTTTCAGGCACGGCGACACGGAGCGTTCCGGATAGCTGGTCTTTGCTTTTTCCGTAATTATCTAACTCCTGGGCCGCATCCAGTACAGCATCAATGTATGGGACCAGATCCTGGCCTGCCTGTGTCAGCTGCATTTTACGCCCGATCTTATCAAACAGCTTTACGGATAATTCCTGCTCTAATGACTGAATCTGCAGAGTAACTGTGGATTGAGCGTAATTCAGACGTTCTGCTGCTTTTTGAAAGCTGCCCGTTTCCAGGATCGTCTTAAAGGTTTTCATATATTTTATATCCATCTTGTATCCTCCCTTTGTCCGCAGATATAGTTTAAAATAAATGAACTTATAATTCAGAAAGTTCAATTATACTGAATTTATCTTTTCGGTTATTATATAGATATACAAAGAAGCTGTCAAGGATAGGAAAAGGAGGAGAGCCTGTGATAGAAATTAAGATATATACCGAAGAAGACAGGGAAGAAGTGATCGATCTGGTGCTGAGCTGCCAAAATGACGGAACCCGGCCATTTGTATCGGTTGAGGACCAGCCGGAATTACTTCATATTAAAGACAAGTATATCAATACCGGAGGGAACTTCTGGGTGGCAAAAGAAAACAGCCGGGTCGTGGGTTGTATTGGACTAATGAACTGCGGCAATGGGATCGCTGTTATGAAAAAGTTTTTTACCGATGAAGCATACAGAAGCGCCCCTCATCATCTTGGACGGAGACTATACAGCAGACTTCTTGATTTCGCCAGAGAACATCACATAAAAATGCTGCTGCTGGATACACCAAAAAATACCCACAGAGCACACAAGTTTTATGAGGCAGCTGGGTTCCGCTTAATGGAAGAACAGGAGCTGCCGGTGGCCTTTGATCATCCATACACAGAAAGTGATTTTTTTTATCTAAGGATAGGTGAATCAATATAAATGATGGATAAAAAACCTTCAAAGAGAAATACTGATTTTGTAATAAGATCTTTTTAAAAGCAAAAGAACTGGAGGTAACCAATCCAATGGCAAAGGCTGGAATGAGACGGCCAGATCCCAAAGAACCACATGGTACACAGAGCAATCATAAGACACACATTCCTAAAAATGACGTACCTCCTGTACCAGAGATTCAGGGCAAGGCAAAGACAGGAAACAAAAAAGCAAACCCAATGTAACTATAGTGGCAAGAAAAAACATCTATTCAGCCGAATAGATGTTTTTTCTTGATATGAACACAAATAACTGACAACAGAGTGAAATTTTCACCAGTTCTCCAGCGTGCTGTCTTAGGAGTGCAAAGCCTCCGAACTGGTAAAAATAGACGTAATGTCTGCTGGAGAATCTTGATGCAAGACAAAAGGTACCGCCTACGATAGTTTTTCTGCATTGTCGGAAGGAGGCCTTTCCAGAGTCGACTGGAGACAATGCAGAAAAACTTATGTCATGCATTAATAATGGATACCAGCTCCGCTGCCTTTTTGCTCACATTTTCTATGGACTCAAGACTCAGCCCGATTACATTCACCTCATTATGGTTCTGTTCATAAGCCTCACCAAAGGTAGAAATAAAAGCCTTTCTCAGATCTGATCCATAATTTACTTTTAACAGATGAAACTCTCTCGCTTTCTGGATAGTCTCAAATGGGATTCCGGAACCTCCGTGCATGACAAGGGGCACAGGGGAAACCTTTGAGATTTCATCTAACAGTGGAAGATCTACTTTTGGAGTTAGATCCAGTCCATGTACATTTCCAACGGAAACTGCCAACAGGTCACATCCGGTTCTTTCCACAAAGTCTGCTACCATTCCAGGATCGGTTTTGCAGTCCGCTTCATTTACGATATCCTCTTCCTTTCCTTTCAGCGCGCCAAGCTCTGCCTCTACAGGAACACCATAGAAATGACAGTACTGCACGGCACGTTTTACCTCCTTGATATTTTCCTCGAAAGGCAGATGAGAAGCATCGATCATAATAGATGTAAAACCTGCATCCACACATGCCTTTACATGTTCATAAGACTTGCCGTGGTCTAAATGCAGACCGATGGGCACATCGCTGTCTTTCAGTGCATCCCTCGTCAGATAAGTGATGGTATCGGGGCTTGACAGCCTCAGGTTATTGGAAGAAATCTGAATATATCCAGGAAGTCCTGCCTGATTTAATCCTTTGGCAATGGCATAAGTCATCTCCAGGTTGGTCGTGTTGAATGCAGGCAGAATATAGTGGTTATCTTGTGCAAAATTCATCAGGTCAAATCCATTTACAATTTTCATTTTCATATAGCGGCGGTGATAAAAAGGCCGCTTCCTCCTATCTAATCTGGAATTCGTCGTTTTTACCGTTCACCTGTACGTACTAAGCTTGATTTGATTATAACAATGAAAAAGCCCAGAATGATTTTGTTTATTGCACAAACCATCCCGCAAAGCCAGTGCAAAAATAAAGTGAAAACTGCGTAATAAATTGCGCAATCAATCATGCAAAATGTTGGCAGATCCTGCGGTAATGTTCATGCAAATGTCTGTGAAAATCACAGGATATACCGTGGTATACTTCAATTACATCAAAGGCCAGATGAAAAGGAGGTAAGAAGATGAAGGTCATTGCAGTATCCCACGGAAGCTACTCAAAAGGGCTCGTGGAAAGTACCCAGATGCTTGTCGGTGAACAAGAAAACCTGGTAGCTTATGGATTGTTTCCGGAGCAGACGGTAGCCACCTTAACGGAAAAACTGGAGGCAGAGATCGAAAAGACGGAAGAGGGGGAAGAGATCCTTTTTGTTTCTGATCTGTTCCACGGAAGCCCGTTTAATGCAATTGTTTCTTTAATGGAACATCATGATGTGTATCACGTGACAGGGATTAACCTGCCTTTAATGGTAGAAGTGATGATGGGGCGGTATGCAGGAAAAAATGCAGAGGAGATCTGTGCTGGGCTTATTGAAGCGGCACCAGGGACAGTTAAAGATGTTAGGAAATTATTTGAGGAGGTAGAGGAAGAATGAAAAATGTCGTATTAGCCAGAGTGGATGACCGGCTGATCCACGGGGAAGTTGTCTCTGTGTGGACACCCAGCTTAAATGTCAACAGGATCATCGTCGTAGACGATGAAGTTGCCGCAGATAAGTTCAACAAACGGGTCATCAAAGCACTCGCTCCAAACGGCGTCAAGGTAAATGTATATGGTACAGAAAAAGGAGCGGAGGTTCTGAAAAAAGATCCGAAGGAATCAGGAGAAAGAGTCATGATTCTTACCAAGACGCCGATCACATATGACCGGATGACAGATCTTGGATTGGAACTTAAGGATGTGAACCTAGGAGGCATGGGCCTTCGCGGGGAGAGAACGCCATTTATTAAAAATGTGGCCTGTGATCCTGATGAGATCATTTCCATCAAAAATCTTATGGCAAAAAATGTCCACGTCTACTATCAGCTGGTCCCGGAACAGCAGGTGATTGAAGTAACAGGATACTTGGATAAATAGAAGGAGGAAATATATATGGAAAAGATGACCATTATACAGGCAGTTCTGTGCGGTATTGTATACTGGCTGGCAGTCGGCAACTTACCGTTTGTAGGCCTTTGGTCCTTACAGAGACCGCTGGTATGCGGTATGATCACTGGTTTGATCCTGGGACATCCGGTACAGGGTGCCGTGATCGGGGCAACCATCAACTTGGTGTATCTGGGCTTTATGTCTGCAGGAGGAAGTATGCCGGCGGATATGGGTCTGGCAGGAGTATTGGGAACAGCTTATGCCATCGTGGGCGGACTGGATACGGACACGGCGCTGGCGCTGGCAGTGCCTATCGGTATTCTTGGAACTATCGTCTGGGCAGGGCGTATGACCTTTGACTGCTTCTTTGTACATATCGCAGATAAATACATCGAGAAAGAGCAGTATAACAAAATATGGCGGGCCAATGTTCTGTTTCCGCAGATCATGTGTTTTATAATGACGGCAATCCCGTGTGCCCTGGCAGCTTATTTCGGATCTAACTATATTCAGGGTATTTTAAACATGCTCAGCGGAAAAGTGTTGACTGTCTTCCAGATCATCGGCGGACTGATGCCTGCACTGGGAATCGCTATCACCCTGCAGTATATTTTCAAGGGGGAATCCAAGGTATTCTTATTTGTAGGATTTTTGCTGGCTGTATATTCCAAGCTTCCGCTGCTGACCTTAGGTATCATTGCGCTGCTTGTAGCAGTTGTCTATGTTCAGGTCACCTCCGCAATGGAGCCGGCAAGAGCAGCAGTAGTAGATGATGAAGACGATGAGGAGGACGACTAAGATGGAAAATAAAAAGAAAAGTTTGATCCCAAAGGCCGCCTTGATCAAAGCCTGGTTTATTTGGGAGACATTCCCGCAGACATGCTATAACTATGAAAGAATGATGGGCCAGGTTGTTGCCCATATGTTTTCAGCCATTATCAATTTCTTATATAAAGATAACCCTTCCAAACGAAAAGAAGTCATGAAGCGGGAGATTGAATTTTTTAATGTCCATATCGAATTCGGGGCATGTATCCTTGGTATGGCAGTTGCCCTGGAAGAACAAAAGGCTATGGGCGAACAGATACCCGATGAGTTTATCACAAACTTAAAGACCTCCCTGATGGGGCCTCTGGCAGGTATGGGTGATACCATCTGGCAGGGCGTGGTGATCCCGATCCTTTTGGCAGTATGTATTGACTTAACCCGCTCTGGAAGCGGAAATATATGGGGAGCTGTGATCTATGCGGTTGTCATCATTGCCGCAGCATATGGCTTAAGCTACTGGAACTTTATGTTTGGTTATAAAGCCGGAAGTGAAGCAATCATGGATTTCCTGGAAAAAGGAATACTCAATAAGCTGATCAAAGGCGCGTCCATCATGGGCTGCATGGTAATGGGCGGACTGGTTGTAAATTATGTAAAAGCAAGCTGCGGGCTTAAGGTGGTAAGCTCCACATCCACATATGATATTCAGACCAGTTTTTTAGACGCCATCTGTCCAAGTATCCTTCCGCTGGCAGTAACTATGCTCGTTTATTATCTGATGAATAAGAGGAGATGGTCCTCTTTAAAGATCATCGGTCTGATCGTTGTAATCGGTGTTGTAGGCGGTGTCACAGGAATCCTGGCATATTAAAGGCAGACAGGAATAGAAAGTGTGAGGTAGATGAAAGCAATTATATTAAATCAGCCGAAAGATTTCTCTATTAAGGAGATCGAATTACCAGAATTAAAAGAAGATGAGGTGCTGATCAGGATCAAAGATTCTGGTATCTGCACGAACGATGTGAGGGACTTTAACGGAGACTGTAATTACAGCTATCCAAGGATCGGCGGACATGAGTACTGCGGAGTGATCGAAGAAATGGGCAGCGGAGTAAGCGGCAGGCGATTTTCTAAAGGGCAGAAGGTGGTCCAGTACATCATTGACGACTGCAAGGAATGTTTCTTCTGTAAACATGGGGAAGAAAATATCTGTGAGGAACACCCAAAAAGCAAAATCTTTACGAACCCGGACGGGTTGTCAGGTTACGGCGGATTTGCAGAATTTGTCGTAGCTAAGGCGGAAGACCTGTTTGTATACCCAGACAGCACAGACTTTGAAAAAATGGCATTCACCGAACCTTTGGCATGTGTAGTCAACAGCATTAACCGGACAGAGATTCAGTTTGGGGATGATGTGGCTGTCATCGGTGGTGGTACCATGGGGATGCTCCATGTGATGATGGCAAAATTAAAAGGAGCTAGAGTTATTCTGAGTGAACCTCTGAAGGAACGAAGAGAACGGGCTTTAACGCTTGGCTGTGACGATGTAGTGGATCCGGTAAATGAAGATGCCGTGGAGAAGGTAAAAGAGCTTACCGGAGGAAGAGGGGCCCAGGTTGTATTCAATACCACAGCAATCCCAGCCATTGCGGCTCAGGCTGTGGAGATGACGGCTCCCGGCGGAATGAGTGTCATGTTCAGCTCCATGCATCCCAATGATCCGGTGCCGGTGGATATGGGAGCCGTACATTCTTACCAGAAGACTGTGACGGGAGCTGTCAGTCCCACTATCACATCCTTTCATCAGGCAGTACAGCTGATTGGAAAAGGGCTGATTGATCCTACCGTGCTCACGGAACAGATTTATGATTACCGGGATTTTGATAAAGCCATCGCGGCTGCTATGAAGCCGGACACATATAAAGTGATTCTGAGATTTGGAGAATAGCAAATGGAACAGTATATTGGAATTGATATAGGAACTTCTTCTGCAAAACTGACGCTGATTGATGAAGCAGGGAAGATCAGAAAAGAAAGCAGCAGGGAATATGGGATCGATGAGCCTAAACCCGGATGGAAAGAGATCAATCCGGAAATCTGGATGAACGCGGTAGAGGATGCTATGAAAGAACTTCTTCTGAGAGAAGATCCGGAAAGTATCAAAGCCATTGGAGTGACAGGCCAGATGCACACGGCAGTATTTGTCGGAGGGGACGGAAGATCCATCCGTCCGGCACTGATGTGGAATGATACGAGGACAATCGATCTGGTAAAGGAACTAAAAGAAAAGATTCGTAAGGTCCCGGAAGTTTCCTATATCTCCAATATCATTTCCACTGGGAGCCCGGCAGTGAACCTGCTGTGGTTAAAGCAAAATGAACCGGAACACTTTCAGCAGATAAAGACGTTTCTGATTGGCCCGGACTATATTGTTTACCGTCTGACCGGACAATGTCAGACGGATTACTGCGAGGCATCTACATCTTCTCTTTTTGATCTGAAGGCAGGAAAATGGTCCCCAGAGATCAGGGAGATCCTGGGATTTCCAGAAGCAATCTATCCAAAAATGAAGGGAAGCAAAGAGACAGCTGGATATGTGACGGATTCGTGGAGAAAGAAGTTTGGGTTCCGGCAGCAGGTGAGAGTGATCGTCGGAACCGGAGACAATCCGGCAGCGGCCATATCTACGGGATGCTTTTCTTACCTGTATCCGGTTCTGTCACTGGGCACATCCGGTGTCCTTATGTTCCCGAAAGAACAGATGGATTTTGAGGCAAAAGGAAAGAATATCATGTTTTCTGTGGACGGAAAGAAGATTCTGACGCTTGTCCAGGGAGTGATACAGTCATCAGGAAGCAGCTATGGATGGTGGGTGAGACAGATCCTGGGAACAAAAGATTTTTCAGCGGAGACCAGCGGGATGGATCTTGAAAAACTCGGTGAGAATGATCTGATCTTTTATCCTCACCTTGTGGGTGACAAGACCATTTATGCGGACCCTGCTTTAAGGGGAGCTATGGTCGGTATTGGGACGGAGACTACCAGGCAGGAGATGACTGCAGCGGTCATGGAAGGAATTTGTCTCGGCGTGAGACAGCTTGCTGAGGTCATGAATATTGACAGGACTGCCCTTGGGAATCTTAAGGTCACCGGAGGAGGGTCTAAAAACAGCGTTTGGATGCAAATCCTTGCGGATGTCCTGAACACGAAAGTGGAGCAGCTCAAGAATAGTGCGGGAGCGGGATACGGTGTGGCTCTCATGGCAGCTGCCAGTGACAGGACTGATGAAGACCTGGAACAGCTGATCGGCAGCACAGTGGAGACGAAGAAAAGTTTTTATCCGAGAGAATACAATGCAGGTCTCTATGAGAAAAAGTATCAGAAATATACGAAACTCTATAAGGCATTGACCGAAGTATTCAGCGATTAGAAAGGGTGGTTTGAAAATGAAGACATGTGATATCTGCCATGCATCCCTGGGGATGTTCAAAAAGTTCCGTTATTCGGACGGATTTATCTGTAAAGTCTGTTATGAGAAAGCGAGCAATCATTTTACAGAAACGATCACTAACAAAAGTTTTGACGAGATCAGCAAGCTGTGTGAAAGTAAGAGAGAACTAACGGAAGATTTTGAAATCACAGGGAGAATCGGAAATTATATTTTATTTGATGAAAAGAACGGAAAAATCTGTCTTCTGAACAACCGCATGAACCAAAAACAGATTAAGGAACCGGAGTTTTATTCGCTCGATGATATCAGCGAATGCAGGATTGAGGCAGGGCCTGCAATACCTCTAGACGAATTAGAGGAAAAGATCAAAAAGAAAGATGCGGGAACGGTGGACTATATGAAGGTTACGATCAGCCTGCAGGGCGGCAGGCAAAGAGAGATTCCCCTGATATCAAACCCTGTCAGAATAAAAAGTTTCGCGATGAAGCAGTCCTTTTCATTTGCAAAGCGGATCACACAGGAGATCCAAAGGCTCAAAGAGGCACCCGCCCTTAAATCATCAGGAGGAGATCATCATGAAGCAGTTTGAATTTGAGGTGCAGTCACCGGTGGGGATCCATGCACGGCCGGCTGTGCTTCTGGTGGAAAAGGCAAAGACCTATAACAGCAGGATCATAGTACAAAAGGGAGTTCTGAAAGCCAATGCCAAAAATATTATTTCTCTTCTGACATTGCGGGCACACCAAAAGGAATCGGTCACATTCATCATCGACGGGGAGGATGAGGAAAAGGCGGCAGAGGAGCTGAAAGAGTTCTGCATTCATAACCTTTAAGCAGACAGCATCTTTATCAACGGAAACGGCACCGTTGATAAGGGTGCTGTTTTAAGTACTTTTTTGGCATAAGTTAAGCATTTATGCCAGAAAACCCCGCCAAATACTTGATAACAATTAGTCAAAGTGGTATATTAAATCTTAGTATGGAATTATATCAGTTGGGAAAATTCCCTTGCTAAGGAGGAAAAGGATGGACAACCTCGCAAAAGAGATTGAAGAGTTAAAAAGAGAAAGAAATGCGGTCTTATTGGCCCATTATTATGTAGATGATGAGGTGCAGGCGATTGCGGACTACGTGGGAGATTCCTACTATTTGGCAAAGGTGGCTTTAAAGGAGTCAAAGGATGTGATTTGTTTTGCCGGTGTCAGTTTCATGGGTGAAAGTGCTAAGATCCTGAACCCAGACCGAACAGTGATCATGCCGGACCAGCTGGCGGACTGCCCTATGGCTCATATGGTAGACTTGGACAAGATCCAGAAAGTGCGGGATGAGTACGATGACTTGGCAGTTGTCTGTTATATCAATTCCACAGCGGAGATTAAGTCTTACTCTGATGTCTGTGTGACATCTTCCAACGCTATGAAGATCGTCAGCTCACTGCCACAGAAGAATATTTTCTTTATCCCGGACGAAAACCTGGGCAGATATATCGGATCCAAGCTGCCGGAAAAGAATTTTATTTACAACGACGGCTTCTGCCATGTACATACAAGCATTACAGCGGACAATGTCAAAAGAGCCAAGGAAGCACATCCGGACGCAGAGATCCTGGTGCACCCGGAATGTACTATGGATGTTGTGGAACTGGCGGATTATGTGGGGAGCACATCCGGTATTATCGATTATGCCACAGCATCTGACGCAGATAAATTTATTATCTGTACGGAGATGGGTGTCTTATATGAGTTAAAACAAAAGAATCCGAACAAGACATTTTATTCCGTTGGACACAGACAGTTCTGCCCGAATATGAAACGAATCACGCTTGAGAATGTCAGAGATACATTGAGAGATATGAAAAATCAGGTGGAATTGGATGAGACATTGCGACTTGACGCAAAGAAAGCGTTGGATGAAATGCTGCGCATCGCTCAGTAAAGAGAAAGCAGCTTTTTCGTTCAGGGGAAAGGATTAATTTTAATTATGAGATCAGCAGATGTAATTGTAGTTGGAACCGGGGCAGCCGGATTGTTTCATGCCCTGTTTCTTCCTAAAGATTACAGAGTTATTATGATGACCAAAGCAGAAGTGGAGGAAAGTGATTCCTTTCTGGCCCAGGGCGGTATCTCAGCTTTGAGGGATGAAGAGGACTATGACCAATATTTCGAAGATACCATGAAGGCCGGGCATTATGAAAATGATAAAGCGGCTGTGGACAAGATGATTGTCCGCTCCAGGGAGATCATTGACGATCTGACGGCATTCGGCGTTGATTTTGACGAAAGAGACGGGGAGATTGAGTATACCAGAGAGGGAGGCCATTCGATTTTCCGCATACTCCATCATGACGATGTGACCGGAAAAGAGATCACAAGCAAGCTTTATGAGGAGGTCAAACGCCGGGACAACATTGAGATCCTGACCCACTGCACGATGATCGACCTGATCGAGTCAGAAAATGCATGCCGTGGCGTTGTCTATGTGACCCCGGAGGGGGATGTGGACTGTATTTTTGCGGGAAAAACCGTACTTGCCACCGGAGGCATGGGCGGACTGTTCAAGCATTCCACCAATTACAGACATTTGACAGCTGACGGTCTGGCCATCTGTCTGAAGCACAATGTGGAGATACAAAATATCAACTACATACAGATTCATCCCACGACCTTTTATTCGGACAAGCCTGGGAGAAGCTTTCTGATCTCAGAGTCCGTCAGAGGGGAGGGGGCCTATCTCTACAACAAAGCCGGGGAGCGTTTCATAGATGAGCTGCTTCCACGGGATATTGTGACTGCTGCCATCCGTGAGCAGATGGAAAAGGACGGTACGGACTATGTGTATTTATCCGTTACCCACCTTGACGGGGAGCGGATCAAGCAGAGGTTCCCTAATATTTATAAGCAATGCCTGGAGGAAGGCTATGATATGACAAGAGAATGCATCCCGGTCACGCCGGCCCAGCATTATTTCATGGGAGGGATCAAGGTGGATTTAAGAAGCCGTACTTCTATGGAAGATTTGTATGCAGTAGGAGAGGCCAGTTGTAACGGCGTTCACGGCAGGAACCGTCTTGCGAGCAATTCTCTGCTGGAATCTCTTGTCTTTGCGCTGGAATCCGCTGAAGATATCACAAAAGAACCAAAGAAGCCTGTAGAATGCCAGGTGGATTTAGGAATGTATCAGGATGTGTCCGGTATACAGGAAGAGAATAAGCGTCTTGTGCTGGAGGAGATTAAAAGAAAGGATGGGGATTTCTATGATAAATGGTGTAACAATGGCGGTAAACATTGACGAGTATCTGCTGAATGCGTTGAAGGAAGACATCACAGGGGAGGATGTCAGCACAAACTCCGTGATGCCGGAGCCGAAACAAGGAAAAGTAGATCTGATCTGCAAGGAAGACGGGATCGTGGCAGGACTTGAGGTGTTTCACCGTGTGTTCACCCTTCTCGACGAGAAGGTAGCGTTTGAGACGGAACTTTCAGATGGGGATGAGATCAAAAATGGCCAGCTCATGGGAACTCTCCGGGGAGATATCCGTGTCCTTCTGTCAGGAGAGAGGACAGCGCTGAATTACCTTCAGCGGATGAGCGGGATCGCTACTTTCACTAATTCTCTTGTAAAGGAACTGGAGGGATCTTCTACACAGCTTTTGGACACGAGAAAGACCACTCCAAATATGAGGCCGTTTGAAAAGTATGCGGTCACCGTAGGCGGAGGGAAAAATCACCGGTATAACCTGTCTGACGGGGTTATGTTAAAGGATAATCATATCGGCGCGGCAGGCGGCGTGCGGGAAGCTGTTTATATGGCAAGGGCATACGCTCCGTTTGTCAGAAAGATCGAAGTGGAGACAGAAGATCTTGCCATGGTTAACGATGCTTTGGAAGCCGGTGCAGATATTATCATGCTGGATAATATGTCTGATGATATGATGAAAGAGGCAGTGGAGATCATAGGAGGCCGTGCCCTTACGGAATGTTCCGGAAACGTGACAAAGGACCGGTTAAAGAAGATCAAGGAGATCGGGGTCGATTTTGTATCCTGCGGTGCACTGACACACTCCGCGCCGATTTTGGACATCTCATTAAAGAATCTGGAACCTACAGAATAAGAAACCGAAAGGTCGTAGAATCGATAAGATTTTATGGCCTTTTTTTATTCCATAGGAAAGTTCTGCGAACCTCCCTATGGAACAAAAAAGCCCTGCGGGCATTATGCACACAAATGCGTGAGGAAACTATTTGACTGCGTCAAATCGCATTTGGCGCGCAAAGTGGAACAAGACCTTTATGATCGAGGGATTTAGGGAGTTGAATCGGACTTGTCCGCTTTATTCCAGCCCTGAGTTTACTTCAAATGTACGAAGTTGACAGAAAGTATAAAAAAGTATAAAATAATAATAAATAAGAATATATAATAAAAAACAATAAAAGGAGTTTTTATGCTTTCCAAGACTGCATCTGAAATTATGAAAGTGCTGATCCATCAGGATGACGAGTTTATCACATATGAGAAAATTGCAGGATTGTTGGAAATCTCCCAGCGCAGTGTACATAATTATATGAAGGAAATAGCCGCATTCTGCGAAGAAAAAGGCTATCAGCTGATCCGGCAGAGGGGAAAGGGCGTATGTCTGAATGCTGGCCTTCACATGAAGGAACTGCAGGAGGCATTTCCGAAGGAACGGGTGTCCTGTGAGACTAGGAAATACCGCATCAGCTACATCGTGCGGACATTGATCCAAAGCGGCGAGCCGTATACGGCGGCACTGTTTGCAGAGGAACTGTTTGTATCCAAGGCTACGATCCGGACAGATATTGAAAAGGCAAACAAGGCTTTAGCGCCGGACAAAGTGTTGATCCGCCAGATCGTCGGAAAAGGGATCGAGATCAGGGGAAAAGAATTTGACTTGAGAAAGGTACTGGTGTGCAAAAACCAGAAGGTCCTTGATACAACAGAGCGCAGGGAGGAGACTGCCCCGGATTACAGGATAGATCCGGGATCTTATGCAAGGCTGATGACTCAGTACAGAAAAAATAGTGTGGATAAAGTGGTCTACAGTATCCAACAGCTGGAGAGACAGATCGGTTACCAATTTAATGATTATACATTCTGTATGATCACAGAGTATGTCAGCAACCAGATGAATCGGTTGAAAGGGAAGCATTTTTTGGAGGAATCCATGGTCAACAGGCTGACACTGGTGGAGGAGATTGCTGACTGGACGGATATTTTTACAGGGATCTTAAACAGGCAGTTCCAGATGAATATAGATCCAAGAGAGGGGCTTTACCTGTATATCCTGCTTCTTGGGGCAGAGGTACAGAACAGCAGCAGGATTGTAAACAAAAAGTTCCTCATAGAAAAAGAGATCTGTATTGAGGATGTAGCCCAGAACATGATCCAGTATATTTCCTCCATTGTGGGAAGGAACTTTATAGAAGATCCGCTGCTCAGGACGAGTGTGGCTTTGTTCTTGAACAGCTCCTTTGTAAGAGTCAAGTTTGGTTTTGAGATCAAAAATCCCTTTTTGGATGAGATCAAACAGACCTATTCCGCTATTTTTTCAGCCTGTTTTACTGCCAGTAAGGAATACGAGAATCTGGTGGGGGCTTTGCCGTCAGAAGATGAGATCTCCTATATGGCCATCCTCTTCGGTGGAGCGATGGTGCCCAAAAAGAGGGATGTCAATACTGTCATCATCGGAAGCGGCGGTGTGGGAATTGCCCAGATCATTGCCAGAAAGATTGAGAATAAGATCCGGGACATCAATGTGATTTCTGTGCTACCGGCCAATGCTGGAGTTATGATCGATGAGAGCCAGTATGATCTAGTGGTCACGACAGTTCCATCTCTGAAAGTGAAGCATCCCCATGTTGTCTATACGACTCCGGTGGTGGGAGAGCAGGATGTATACCGGATCAAAAGGCAATGCAATGAGATGAAGGCTGAAAAAAACAATCTGAAAAAGCAGTGGACCATTAAAAATCTGATGCAGGATGACCTGATTCTGATTGAATCAGATCCAATGACAAAAAAAGGTCTGCTGAAAAAAGCCTGTGATATGCTGAAGGCCGGAGGATATGTGGAGGAAGGATTCTTTGAAGACGTGCTTAGGCGGGAATCCATCAGTGCCTCTGTTCTCGGAGGAGGAGTGGCTGTTCCCCATGGAATGGCAAATCTTGTGAAAAAGCCTGCGGTTGTTATCATAAAGACGGATCAGAAAGTGGAGTGGGAAGAGGGCAGTGTGGATGTGATCTTTTTGCTGGCGCTGAATTTTGAAGACATTCAGTCAACTAGAGCATTTTTTGCGTCATTTTATGAGATGACTATGGAAAAAAACTCTGCAAACCTTATACGGAAGGCAAAAAATAAAGAAGAGATTAAAAATGTGATTATGATGAACTCAGATTGAAGGAGCCTGATATTTAACACTGAGAAAAAAGCTGCGGCAGACGTACCGCAGCTTTTTTTATTCCATAGGAAAGTTTTCCCTATGGAACAAAAAAGCCCTCCGGGCATGATGTGCACAAAGTTGTCGAGCCCTTCATGAATAGGGATATGATGTGGGCCTGTCCGCTTTGTCCTAGTTTTAGATTTACATTAGTATTACTGCAAAAAATGCATTTGTATGGCCAAGGTGTCCTTTTTTTGCAGAAAGCCAACGGCAAAAAGAGAAGAAAGAACCTATTGAATAATGGGATAAATAAATATAGAATAATATTAAACGAAGATAAACAATAAAAGAAAGGATTAGTATGAGACAGGCAGAAGAAAAACAAATTATGGTGTCTGCATCGGTTTCCTGTATGGACCTATGCCGTCTTGGAGAGGCGGTGAAAGAGGCAGAACAGTCAGATATCTCATTTTTTCATTTTGATATGGTAGACGGACGGTTTAATAAGTGCTTTATATTATCTGAGACTCTTCTGGAGCACATGAGGAAAGCGGCAGATCTCCCGATCGAAGCGCATCTGGCGGCTTATGAACCGGAGTGCTACATTGACTTATATGCCAGAGCCGGAGCTGATTATATTGCAGTGCACTATGAGGCCATGGAAGATCCGTTCAAGGTGTTTGAACAGATCAGAAAGGCAGGATGTAAGCCAGTGCTGGCATACAAGGCATCAACACCGCCGGGAGGGGATTTTGTACAGCTGGCGGCAGAGGTGCCGTGGATCTTAAAGCTTACGGTAAACCCAGGATTTTCAGGGCAGAAAATGCAGGAAGGCGCCATAGAACATATCCGTAGGATGAGGGAACTGCTAGACGATGCCGGACTGAAGACAAAGATACAGGCGGACGGCAATATCAATCAGGAGACAATACCGAAAGTGGTAAAAGCGGGAGCCGACATTTTGACCGGTGGGACATCGGGATTATTCTTACAAGGCAAAACAGTAAAACAGTGCTGCGGGGAAATGCTTGAAGCGGCAGAAAGGGCGAAAGGGGAATCAACAGATGGAACTAATGAATGAAGGACTGGTGGTATTGGACTTGGAAGCGGGCTCTAAGGAGGAAGTTGTAGAAAAAATCGCCGGCGTTATGGATAAGCAGGGAAGGCTGGAAGACAAAGAGGGATATGTGGCTGATGTTTTAAAAAGAGAGGAGGGAGCACCCACAAGTATTGGATTTCTCATCGCCACACCTCATGCAAAATCTGTCCATGTGAAGGAACCCTCACTGGCCTTTGCAAGGCTTCTGGAACCGGTACAGTGGGCTGACGAGAAAGTGCAGATCGTATTCCAGATCGCTGTGCCCGATCCGGGGCAGGGAGAGAAGCATCTGGAGATCCTGGCGAAGATCTCCAGAAAGATCATCCATGATGACTTCAGAGAGGGACTTCAAAGAGCGGCAGATGAAAAAGAAGTGTTGGAACTGGTTTTATAAAAAAGGAGAGAGAAGATGAATGAGTTTGTAGGTATTTTCAAAGATACGAGAAAACATCTGATGAATGGTGTGTCCCATATGATTCCATTTGTGGTGACAGGGGGAATCCTTATGGCTGTGGCAGTCATGGCATATGGGCAGGGAGGTGTTCCTCCGGAGGGAACATGGATGGCAACTCTGTGGACCTTCGGATCTACTGCGCTGAATTTGATGGTTCCGGTGCTGTCCGCGTATATTGCAGCGTCCATTGCAGACAGAGCAGGTATTTGCCCGGGCTTTGTAGGCGGTATGATTTCTATCAATGTGGGGGCCGGTTTTCTGGGCGGTATTGTCACAGGGCTGCTGGGAGGCGTTGTATGTTATTATTTAAAGAAGATCAAGGTTCCGAAAGCACTCAGTTCTATCATGCCTATCATGATCATACCGATTGTAGGATCTCTGGTAACGATGGGATTTATGCAGTATATTTTAGGGGCGCCCATTGCCGGCATTATGAGTGGTATGACAAAGGTGATGGAACATTTGGGCAACGGCAACAAGGTGATCCTGGGTGCTGTCTGCGGGCTTCTGGCAGGCTTTGATTTTGGGGGACCTTTTAACAAAGTTGCATATACCTTCGGTGTGGCCACTGTAAGTGCCGGAGTTTATACATACGCAGGGCCGATGGCGGTCACGATGACAGCGCCGCCCCTTGGATGTGCACTGGCGGCGTTTCTGGCAAAGAAAAAATTTACACAGGAAGAGAGAGAAGCGGCAAAGAGTGCCATTGCCATGGGATGTGTAGGCATTACGGAAGGAGCCATTCCCTTTGCGGCAAATGACCCTCTGCGCGTGATTCCGTCCACGATGATCGGCGCCGCTGTGGGAGGAGCTGTGGGGTATCTGTTCAATATTACCAATCCTGTGGCCTGGTCCGGGCTGATCATGCTCCCTGTATTGGGCAATCCCATCGGATTCCTTGTTTCCCTGGCCGCGGCTGTAGGGGTAACGGCAGGGCTGATGATCCTTCTGAAAAAGGATATCACAGAGAATGCAGCAGATACAGACGGAGAAGATCTGGAGATTGATCTTTCCTTTGAATAAGTCTTAGAAGATACAGTTATAAGGAGGTACACAGAATGAAATTTTTAGCAGTAACAGCATGCCCATCCGGGGTGGCACATACCTATATGTCAGCGGAGGCATTGGAAAAGGCGGCGAAAAACCATGGGATCGAGATCAAAGTGGAAACACAGGGTTCCATCGGGATTGAAAACCAGATCAAGGCGGAGGATCTTTTGGGGGCGGACGCAGTCATCCTTACAAAAGATATGCCTATCAAGGACGAAGGACGTTTTGACGGTATCCCGAAGGTAAGAGTTGGTGTCAGCGATGCCGTAAAAAAGGCGGAAGCGATTATAGTAAAGCTGGAGAAAATGGTAAAAGAACTATGATGATCCCAGAGGGACTGTCATACTCAGAAATGATTCAAAGATGAACTTCAATAGATAGAGAATTACTCACGAGAGGGGTAATTACAGCCCTATTCAAATAGGCATATTGTACTAAACAAGGGAGCCACAAGCGGGCTCCCTTGTTTATTCATTTATTTATATCCGACTTTCTCCTGTACCCTTGAGTCCTTATTTTTTACATATAAAACGGAATAAGGCTTGAAAAATAATAATAAATAATATATAATAATAAAAAACAATAAATCATAGCAATTTATAAACTATCCAGGAAAGGAGCAGCGGATGAAAGAAGTTTTTCAGACTGAGAGAGTAAAGTATTTAAAAGATAAAATGTTGTCAGAACCCAGATATGCGTCCATTGAACAGGCATTGATTATCACGGAGTGCTATAAACAAAATGAGGAGAAACCAAGAATCATTCAGAGGGCGCTGGCGTTAAAGGCCTCATTGGAGAACATAGGGATCAGTGCAGAGCCGGAGGAGCTTATTGTAGGAAACCGGACAGCCGGGGTGCGCTATGGTGTTGTATTTCCGGAGAGTGGCAGCACATGGGTGGACCGGGAGTTTGAAACACTGCCCACAAGACCCCAGGATAAATTCAACGTCTATCCGGAGGATATCGAAACTTTCAGGAACGTGATTAAACCGTACTGGGAAGGGAAATCTCTGGAGGATGTGCTGAACAGACGTTACGGGAAGGAAATTGACGAAATCTCAAAAGTGGTAAAGATCAACCAGAAGGATCATGCACAGGGGCATATCTGTCCCAACTGTATAGAATGGCTCAATCTGGGACCGGCAGGACTTAAAGAACAGGCCAGGGAAAAGCTTAAAACATGCAGTGAAGGGCAAAGGGATTTCTATGAGAGCGTGATCCTTGTGATGGAAGGTGTTCAAAACTTTATGGTCCGGTATCATGACTTGATCATGTCCATGGCAGAGAAGGAGCAGAACGAGGAAAAAAAGAAGTCCATGATCCAGGTGGCAGCAAATTGTAAGGAGCTTAGCAAACGCCCGGCAGAGACTTTTCATGAGGCAGTCCAGTCCATCTGGTTTTTATTTGTGGTTCTTCAAATGGAATCCAATGCATCCTCCTTTTCCCCGGGACGTCTGGACCGCCACCTGATTCAGTACTATGAAAAAGATGTAAAGGAAGGAAGGCTTGACAGGCAGGCTGCCCTGGAGATCATCGAATGTATGTGGCTGAAGTTCAATGAGATTGTGTATATGAGAAACTCCCACGGTGCGAAATACTTCGCAGGCTTTCCTATCGGATTTAATATTGCTGTGGGCGGACAGGATGAGGAAGGAAACGATTACTCTAATGATCTTTCATTCTTATTTCTTGAGGCACAGAGACACCTAGGACTGCCACAGCCCAACCTCTCAGTGAGACTTCACGAGGGCACCGGAGATGAACTGCTTCATGAGGCAGTTCGGGTCGTTGCAAAAGGAAGCGGTATGCCTCAGTTTTTCAACGACAAGGCGGTGATCCCGTCTATCATGGAACTGGGGATCGAAGAAAAGGATGCCATGGACTATGCCATCGTAGGCTGTGTGGAACTGACTACTCAGGGAAATAATCTGGGCTGGAGTGACTCAGCTATGTTCAACCTGAATAAGGCGCTGGAGGTCACACTGACCGGAGGAGTCTGTCTTTTGACGGGAGAGAGAATTGCTCCTGATTTCGGAAGTCTTAAAAGCTATGAGACTTTTGGACAGCTGGAGCAGGCATTTCAAAAGCAGATCGACTACTTCATGGATAAGATGATCCTGGCCTGCGAGGAAGTGGAAAAGGCCCACATTGACCTGCTGCCATCCCCGTTCTTGTCAGCGTCTATTGACGACTGTATGGAAAAAGGAATGGATGTGACCGCAGGAGGGGCCAAGTACAATTTGTCCGGGATCCAGATGATCCAGGTGGCAAACCTTGCAGACAGTCTGGCAGCAATAAAGCAATTGGTTTACGATGAGAAAAGAGTTTCACGGGAAGAAATGCTGGATGCACTGAAAAAAGATTTTGAGGGTTATGAGATCCTGCGCACTATGATGTTAAATAAGGTTCCAAAGTACGGAAACGATGTAGACTGGGTGGATGCCATGGGTACCAAATGGGCAGATTATTTCAAAAACCGTCTGAGGACCTTTACCAACTATCGGGGAGGCCCATACCACACAGGGATGTATACAGTGTCAGCACACGTTCCTATGGGAGAAAATGTGGGGGCCACACCGGACGGCCGCCACGCAGGGGAACCTCTTGCGGACGGCGGTATGTCACCAGTCTACGGAAGAGACATCAAGGGACCTACGGCAGTCCTGAAATCTGTCTCAAAGCTGGATAAGACCCTGACCACTAACGGCGGTCTGCTGAACATGAAGTTCCTCCCTGAATTTTTTCACAATGAGACCGGGGTTAAAAAGTTCGGAAGTTTCCTGAGAAGTTTTGTGGATCTGGAGATACCGCATATCCAGTTTAACGTGGTGAGAAAGGAGGACCTCATTGCCGCCAAGGAAAACCCGGAACAGTACCGGGGACTGACTGTGAGGGTGGCAGGCTATACGGCATATTTTACGGAATTAGCTGATGAACTGCAAAATGAGATCATCGCCCGCACAAGCTATGGAGACATCTGATATGGAAGGGAGAGTATTTGATATCCGGAGATTTTCCACCCATGACGGGGATGGCATACGCACCACTGTATTCTTAAAAGGCTGCCCGCTGTCCTGTGTGTGGTGCCAGAATCCTGAGGGCATTGCATGGGAAAGAAGGCCGGTCTGGTTTGAGAACCGCTGTATCCACTGCAAAACCTGTGCGGCCCAAGCCCTGGCTTCGGGAGCCAGGATGGTTTCAGGGAATGTGGTGTTGGATACAAATGCCCCTGAGGACTGGGAACGTCTCATAGACCTGTGTCCTTCTGGCGCTCTGCAAATGGACTCCAGAGTGTGCAGCGCTGAGGATGTGATGAAAGAGATTCGGAGAGATCTGGTATTTTATCATCATGGAGGCGGGGTGACACTGTCAGGAGGGGAGCCCCTTTTACAGTGGGAGTTTGCGCTGGAGATTTTGAAGCAGTGTAAAGTGGAAGGAATCCATACGGCCATTGAGACGTCCCTGTATGCACAACAGGACGTGCTGGAATATCTTCTGCCCTATTTGGACAGTATCTTTGCGGACTTTAAGATCGCAGATGAGGAAATGCATAAAAAGTACGTTGGGGTATCCAATGAACAGATCAAAAAAAACTTGAAGTTCCTTCTGGAATCAGACAAAAAAGACCAGGTCACTGTGCGCACGCCCATGATCCCGGAACTTACGACCTGCAGAGACAATATAAAGGAAATCGCCCGATATATCAGCGGAATCTACCCGTCTGCGGCCTATGAGATCTTAAATTATAATCCTCTGGCTGAGGCGAAGTATCATTTGATCGGCAAAACGTTTTGTTTCAAAGAAAATCCTAAAATGTATACCGGAGAACAGATGCAGGAATTTGGACAGTGGGCCAGACATGGCGGAGTCCAAAATGTGATCATGGAACTATAGAGTGAGAAAAGGAGAAAAAGAAGTGAAATTTATTATTGACGATGCAAATATTAAAGCAATTAAACATTTATATGAGTATTTTCCTGTGGATGGTGTGACAACAAATCCGTCTATCCTGGCGAAAAGCAAAAGGCAGCCATATGAAGTTCTGAAAGAGATCCGGGACTTTATCGGAGAAAAAGCGGATCTGCATGTACAGGTAGTGTCCAAAAGGGCGGAAGATATGGTGGAAGAAGCGGGGACCATCCTGGAACGGCTTGGACAGAATACATTTATTAAAGTACCTACTACTGCAGAAGGTCTGAAAGCCATGAAACAGCTGTCCAAACAAGGGGTGGGTATTACAGCTACAGCAATCTATACACCGATGCAGGCTTTTCTGGCGGCAAAAGCTGGGGCATCCTACGCGGCTCCATATGTGAACCGGATCGACAATCTGGGTGCCGACGGAGTGAGTTCAGTTAAAAGAATTCACGACATTTTTCAGAAAAACGGGTTGAAGACAGAAGTACTGGCGGCCAGCTTTAAGAATTCCCAGCAGGTTCTGGAGCTTTGTGCTTATGGGATCGGAGCCGCAACCATTGCGCCGGATGTCATAGAAGGACTGATTAAAAATGATTCTGTGAAAGCCGCAGTGGATGCTTTTACAAAGGATTTTGAAGGACTGTGCGGAGAGGGCAGAACCATGAAGGACTGCTTAGAAAAATAAATATAAAAAAATGGTTCTAAGGTCTAAACCTCAGAACCATTTTTTTACCTTTATACCGTAATAATTCCCATTCCCTGAAGTACAGAGAATAACAGAATCGCGATGATACAGATCGGTGCGAAGAATTTAATCATAGGAAGATATAAGTTCTTCCGTTTAAAATCTCCTGAACTTTCTACTTCGTCAATGATCTCTTTCGGTTTAATGACATAAGCGGCAAACATGCAGGTGCAGAAGGCTGCGATCGGCATTAACACGCTGTTGCTCATGAAGTCGAAGAAATCCAGGAAGCTGAAGCCAAGAAGCTTGATATTGCTCCATATACCAAATCCCAGTGATGACGGCACTGCCATGATCATTGCAATGACAAACATGGTGATGCAGGCTCTTAACCGGGATAAATGAAACTTATCCATTACGATGGAGACCAGGGTTTCCAAAAGGGAAATCGCAGAGGTCAGCGCCGCAAAGAAAACTAAAATGAAGAAAACGGCTCCGATGACAGTTCCCAGTGCCATGCTGTTAAATACCTTCGGCAGCATCTTAAACATCAGGGATGGGCCGGATGCGAGCATATCGGCATTTCCTCCTGAAAATACAAAGACTGCAGGGACAATCATAAGCCCAGACAGGAAAGCGACACCTGTATCAAAAATCTCTACCTGAGAAACAGACTTCTCAAGGTTGGATTTTTTCGGCATATAGGAACCGAAAGTAATCATGATCCCCATTGCCAATGACATGGAATAAAACAGCTGTCCTAATGCGGCCAGGAATGTAGTCGGCGTCAAATCCTTAAGATTTGGCTTGATGTAATACAATACGCCTTCCATGGCTCCCTTTCTGGTAATACAATAAACAGAAATTCCGATCAGCAGTACGATCAAAATCGGCATCAGGATGGTGCTGACTTTTTCGATACCGCCTTCTACTCCCAGGGCAACAACAATCAGTGTAATGCCAGCGAAAATCAGGAGCCATACCATAGGGCTTACAGACTGGCTGATAAAGCCTTCAAAAAAGGTATCTCCTGCTGCCTGGTTTATATTTCCGCTTACTGATACAAATAAGTATTTTGTTACCCATCCCCCAATCACACAGTAATAAGGGAAGATGATGAACGGTATGATACTGGTCAGATAACCGATAAACTTATACTTCTTATTAAAAGAAGAGAACGCATGAATGGCGCTTTTGCCAGTACGCCGTCCAATCGCTATCTCGGTGATCATCAGGGTAAATCCAAAGGTTACCGCGAGTATCAGGTAAATCAAAAGGAAGCTCCCGCCTCCGTATTTTGCAGCCAGATATGGAAATCTCCATATGTTTCCTAGTCCTACAGCTGATCCTGCAGTTGCCAGCACAAAGCCGATCCTGCTGGAAAAGCCGCCTCTTTCTTCATTCATAAATCTGTGAAATCCTCCTTTGTTTATACTACATCGACATCTTCACCTGCCAACACAGCATTCATATTTCGAACGGAACACATTTTTCCGCACATCGTACATGTATCTTCTCTCTCAGGTTTTGATTCAGCACGGTATCTTCTGGCCTTTTCAGGGTCCAGAGCCAGATCAAACTGAGCTTCCCAGTCCAACTTTTGTCTTGCCTCTGCCATCTGATTGTCCCAGTCCATGGCGCCCTTTATGCCTTTGGCAATATCTGCGGCGTGTGCCGCGATCTTGGAAGCCATGATGCCTTCCTTCACATCATCCACATTCGGAAGGCGCAGATGTTCTGCCGGTGTGACATAACATAAAAAGCTTGCGCCGGATGCAGCGGCAATCGCTCCGCCGATAGCAGATGTAATATGGTCATAGCCGGGTGCAATGTCTGTTACTAGAGGCCCAAGTACATAAAACGGAGCTCCGTTGCAGATAGTCTGCTGAATCTTCATATTTGCCTGTATCTGGTCCATAGGCATATGTCCAGGTCCTTCGATCATTACCTGAACGTCCTTTTTCCAGGCCCGGGCCGTCAATTCTCCTAAAGTGACCAGTTCCTCGATCTGGGAAATATCGCTGGCGTCTTTTAGGCATCCTGGACGGCAGGCGTCCCCGAGACTTAAAGTAACGTCATATTCATTACAAATGTCCAAAATCTCATCATAGTATTCGAAGAACGGATTTTCATTGCCCGTAGCTTCCATCCAGGCAAAGATCAAAGACCCGCCCCGGGACACGATGTTCATCTGTCTCTTCATGGCCTTAAAGCGGTCTGCGGTATTGCGGTTGATCCCACAGTGGATGGTCATAAAGTCTACACCGTCCTCAGCATGCATTTTAAATACATCGATCCATTCCCTTGAGGTAATATCCTTCAGAGCCTTATTATAATATACAATGGCATCATAAATCGGCACAGTGCCCAGTATAGCAGGGCATTCGGCTACAAGTTTTCTTCTGAAGGTCTGTGTGTCCCCGAAAGAAGAAAGATCCATAATAGCTTCCGCGCCCATTAAGACTGCTTGGTTTACCTTTTCCATTTCTACGTCCAGGTTCAGACAGTCTCTAGATGTTCCAAGGTTGACATTGATCTTGGTTTTCAGGGAATTGCCGATACCAAATGGCTTTAAGCAACGGTGGTTTTTGTTGGCCGGTATAACGATAGTTCCAGCAGCGACCTCACCCATGAGCTTCTGTACATCCATTCTTTCGTAAGCAGCGACCGTTTCCATTTCCTTGGTTACGATGCCGGCTCTGGCGGCATTCATCTGTGTTGTGTAATTCATCTTACAACCTCCTCGTTTCAATCAGGCGGGAGGGAATCTAAAATGCATTATTTAGTTTTCGGAACATTTCTTTTTATATACATGATCAGTCACAAAATAAACGATTCATCGCATGATCATGGACTTACAGTAAATTCCGTTACAATAAGCACCTAAATCCCTACGTTGGCATTAACCAAATCAGGTATGATGGTCGAAGGATATCCCTTCCTCTCAGCCCGTAAAAGCTCCCATTTTAGTTTCAAATATGACCTAAAAAGTCATCTTACGTATTGTATCATTGTTTTTCAGAAAGTGCAATGGTCTGAATGATGTATGCAGTGCCGTCTATATCATTGATTTCGTTCGGCATATTTTGCTGGCGGTGTACAGATCTTAAGAACTTGAATATTGTAGTAGGGGCATATGATTTATACAATAAGTTTCCAGTTTTTGTGGTATAATAAAGAAGAAGCATTTCTGAGTTATTCCGGGAATGCCTAAATGCAGTTAGGAGTGAAGAGATATGGCAAGTTTAATATTGGAGGGCGGAACATTCCGGCCGATTTTCAGCGCAGGGGTGATGGATGCCCTGCTCGACCATGATTTGATGTTTCCCTATGTGATAGGAGTATCCGCCGGCATCTGTGACGGCTTTTCTTATGTTTCCAGGCAGAGGGAGAGGAATCTGCAGATTCTTCTAAACCACAGAAATGATTCCAGATATATCGGAAAGAAAAATCTCATCAAAGAAAAAAGCCTGTTTGGGCTGAATTTTGTCTACAACGTGATCCCCAACAAATTATATCCATTTGACTGGGATACATTTTACAAATATGATGGAAAGATACTGGTAGGTGTGACCAATGCACTGACCGGTGAGATTGAATATAAAGACGGAAAAGATTTAGATAAAGAGTGCACCATGCTCCGGGCGACCTGTGCCCTGCCGCTGATATTTCCGGCCATCAAGCTGGATGGGGTTCCGTATTTCGACGGAGGCATCGCAGATCCCATCCCGGTCAGGAAAGCGATCCGTGACGGCAATGACAAGCATCTGATCGTTCTTACGAGACCAAAAGGATACCGCAAAGAACTCAGCAAGAGCCATAAGGTCACGTCAACGCTGATGAAGAAAAAGTATCCGAAGATTCCGGATTTGCTTTTGAACCGTCATGTGGAGTATAATCGCACAGTCCATTACTGCGAGAATCTGGAAAAGCAAGGGAAGGCTGTCATCCTAAGGCCGGACCGTCCCATTGACAGCTTTGAGAAGGATATTGATGTGCTCAGGGATACCTATCAGATGGGTTATGATATGGCACTGGAAAGAATAGAAGAAATCAAAAAATTGTGATACAATAAATTAGAAAAAGAGGTGGTCAGTATGGCGAGGATTTTAATTTCGGAACGGCCGTATGTGGAAGAACTATCTACAAATAAGACAAGGAATTTAATGGTGATTTGTGAACGCCTCTTTTTACCGGTACAGGCGGACGCGTCAAAATTAGAACTGGCAAGGCAGATTGCGCAAAAGCTCAGCGAGGACCCACAGGTACTTCTCGAGATGTTGCAGTCTGAGGCCGTGGAGCTCTTGTTTGAACTTTGGGAGCAGAGGGAAGGAAGCTTTGCCCTGGAAACGAATTTTAACGATCTGCAGCAGCTCCGGTATCTGGGGTTTGTCCATGTGGAGGAAGACTTTATTGCCATCAATCTGGAGGCTGAGGATATGTTCTATTTCCTCTTAAAAAGCCACAAATCAGCAGAGGTGATGGAGCGCTATTCCAGGTGGGAGCAGGTCATCTTTGGAATGTTGTTTACCTATGGTATTTTGGATGTATACTATTGCTATGATATTTTTGTGGAAGTGACAGGGGAGAAGATCTCTTATCCTGAGATAGAGCGTTTTCTTCTAATCCGAATCGTATTCTGGAGAAGCGGTATTCTTCTGCGCAATGAAAAGACAAAGCGTCTGTTTATGGTGAGCCGCGAGGTGCTGGACAGGAACGAAGTGTTTGATGAATGGAATGAACAGCAGGATCTCAGTTTCAAAGAGTATACGGAAGACGAGTATGTGGCGCTTGCCATGGGAAACGGGGTAACCGGATGGCCAGGAGTCTCTGAGATGTTTACCTATATTCTGGAGGAGATTGAGGATGACCGGTATAAGGCAATGGTGATCATGAAGTCCATCATTCTCATGATCCAGAACGGAGCCAGTTACCTGGACACTGTCGTGAAGGTATCAAGGCTTTTGGATACAGAGGAAGAGGACGAGAAATTATTCTATGACTGTTTAAAGACTGTTTTTTATCATACACCGATCTATGGAAAAAAGGGCCATACCCTTGCGGATTTGGCCAGGAAACAGGAAGACGTGCCGTTTCAGGTGATCAATGGCGGCAAAGAAACTTAGGAGGTATCAATGAAACAATCAAGCGTGCTGGTAGTGGACGACGAAAAGGAAATCGCTGATTTCATAGAACTCTATCTGAAAAATGAAAATTACCAGGTGTTCAAGTATTACAATGGAGCTGGGGCACTGGAATGTGTGAAGCAGGAGCAGATCGATCTGGCGATCCTGGATGTGATGCTCCCGGATATCGATGGTTTTGAGATCTTAAAGGAGATCCGCAAGGACCACAACTTTCCTGTGATCATGCTGACAGCCAAGACAGCATCTATGGATAAGATCAACGGGCTGACACTGGGAGCGGATGATTACATTGAAAAGCCATTTGAACCGCTGGAATTAATGGCCAGGGTCAAAGCACAGCTCCGGAGGTTTATCCGTTATAACGACGGAAGCGGACAGAGCAGTGAGGATACTCTGGAGATTGCAGGCTTGGTGCTGAACAAGAATACACACCAGTGCCTGTATGGGGAAGATGAGGTGACGCTGACGCCGTTGGAGTTTTCCATTCTCTGGATTCTCACAAAGAACAAAGGAAAGGTAATAAGTTCTGAGAATTTGTTTGAACAAGTATGGAAAGAAAAGTATTTTAAGAATAATAACAACACGGTCATGGTCCATATCCGCCATCTGAGGGAGAAACTCGGAGAGGTGATGGGACACAAAGAATTGATCAAGACTGTCTGGGGAGTTGGATATAAAGTTGAGGAGTAAATGGAACAAATACCGGAGCCTAAAGATCAGGATCATGCTTCAGACTTTGGGCATCAGCCTTCTTGTAGGTATCTTTGGTTATCTGTTTATATTTGTATTTGTGGACGGAGTCCTGCAGGCGCCGTTTGCGGACAGTATGGTGCGTTTTTTTGAGAAGTTCGGTTTCGACAATGAGAGTGCCATTCATTTGTACCGCGCAATTTTCTGGGATAATAAGACCATGATCATCTCCACGGGTTTTATCTTCTTATTCCTGTGCAGTTTTTATCTTGGTATGTCCAGATTTACCACGTATTTAAGACAGATCGAGTCTGGGATCGATATGATTCTCACGGATTCCAGTGATTTGATCGAACTGGAGCCGGAGCTTCAGCCAATGGAAAACCGTCTCAATGAGATCAAGGTGAATCTGAAGGAACAACGAAGACAAGCCCAGGAGAGCGAACAGAGGAAGAACGACCTGGTGGTCTACCTGGCCCATGATCTAAAGACACCCCTGACGTCGGTCATAGCATATTTGAGTCTTCTCAACGAGGCGCCGGATATGCCGATGGAACAGAGGGCAAAATACACGAACATTTCTCTTGAGAAAGCGAAACGGCTGGGAGATCTGATTAACGAGTTTTTTGAGATTACCCGCTACAATCTTCAGAATATAACTTTAGAGAAAAAGACATTCTATTTGTACGTTTTGCTGGAACAGGTTCTGGATTCGTTTGAACCTGTATTTAAGGAGCGGGGACTGACCTGTCGCACTGAGATAGAGGATTCTATATTGATAAACGGGGATCCGGATAAACTGGCCAGGGTCTTTGAAAATCTTCTTAGAAACGGCGTCTCTTACTGCTATTTAAACTCAGCTATTGAGGTCAGCGCTGTGGGAGAAGGGGATGAGGCCGTGATCAGGATCCGGAACCAGGGCAAAGAAATACCAAAACACAAACTTGAGAATTTATTTGAAAAGTTCTACCGGCTGGATGAGGCAAGGTCCACGGAGACCGGCGGGGCCGGGCTTGGGCTTGCCATCGCCAGAGAGATTGTGGAACTGCATCAGGGAACGATCACAGCGAACAGCAACAAAGATTTCACAGAGTTTATTGTCAGACTTCCAATGGAACAAAAGGAGGAGCCATGAAAAGTACTTATGTAATTGGGCATAGGAATCCGGATACGGACTCCATCTGCTCTGCAATTGCTTACGCGAATCTGAAGAATCAGGTGAACGGAGGCGGATTTGAAGCCCGCAGAGCAGGCAACGTCAACGGAGAGACCAATTTTGTCCTGCAGCAGTTTAATGTAAAGGCCCCGGAGTTTTTAAGTGATATCAGGCCGAGGATGAGTGATATCACTCTCCATGAAGTGGAAGGGGTCAGGCAGGATATATCCATCAAAGAGGCCGGCGACAGGATGAAGGAACTGAAGCTTGTGGCTCTTCCTGTTTTGGAGGACAACCGGCTGAAGGGTATGGCCACCATCAGTGATATCGCCCATGCGGATATGGATGTCTATGACAGCGAGATCCTGGCAAAAGCCCGGACGCCGTATCAGAATCTGGTAAAAACGCTGGATGGAAGTATGACTGTGGGAGACATTTCTGAGACTATTGACCACGGAAAGGTAACAGTTTCTGCTGCCAGCATCGACAAGATGGAGCAGTTTGTGACAGAGGGAGACCTTGTAATCCTTGCGGACAGGGACGATGCACAGAAGCGGGCCATCGAGATCGGTGCCCAGTGTATTATTGTCTGCATGGGAAGCCAGGTGAGCGGCGAGATCCAGAATATGGCAGTGTCAAAGGGATGCCGCATTTTGGTGACTCCATATGATACCTTTACTGCCAGCAGGCTTGTGTGCCAGTCTCTGCCCATTTCCTATGTCATGACAAAGGCGAATATCATTACGTTTTCTTCCAACGATTATGTGGATGATGTAAAGGCGCTGATGGCCAAAAAGAGATTCCGCTATTTCCCGGTGCTGGACGCCAAAGGAGAATTCTTAGGCCTGGCATCCAGACGGCGTATGCTGGGATTTGAAAAGAGAAAAATGATCCTTGTGGATCACAATGAGCTGTCCCAGGCAGTGGAGGGACTGGAAGAGTGTGAGATCCTGGAGATCATTGATCATCACCGTCTCGGGTCAATGGAGACGATGTCACCGGTATATTTCAGAAACCAGCCGGTAGGATGTACGGCAACGATTGTGACGCAGATGTACGAGGAGCAGGGTGTGGCTATCACAAAACCCATGGCAGGGCTGCTCTGTTCTGCGATCCTTTCTGACACGCTGATGTTCCGTTCACCGACCTGTACTCCGGTAGATGAGGCTGCTGCCAGAAAGCTGGCCGATATTGCGGGGATCGAGGTGGAAGAGTATGCGAAGCAGATGTTCCGCGCAGGAAGCGATCTGAAAGGTAAAGCGGCCGATGAGATATTCTATCAGGATTATAAGAAATTCTCATCGGGAGATGTCTCTTTTGGAGTGGGACAGATCACATCCCTGGATCAAGGAGAGTTAGAAGAGATCAAAGATAAGATCATACCGTACGCTGAAACTGTGAGAAATGAACAGGGGCTGGATATGATTTACTTTATGCTGACCAATATCTTAGAGGAAACCACTTATCTTATCATGGTCGGGGATAAGAGCAACAGTATCATAGAGCAGGGCTTCGGAGCCAGGGCAGAAGGCTGTACGGCAAAACTGCCCGGCGTTATGTCCAGAAAGAAGCAGTTAATTCCGAATATACTGAATATTATACAGCAGTAATCTGGCAGTCATGCCCCATATAATCCGTTTTTTGTAGCGGTAAAAACAAACCTCATATTTCCCTTTTGCCCACGGGTATTTCTCCCCGTTTGGAATGTCGGCAAAAGGGAAATTTTTTTGCGGTTTTGTCATGAGAACACTGCTGTAATACTCAGGTTCATTTTCTAAAAAGAAGGAGAGCGGCACCGTAAAGACGGAATCCACCTCATCCCGGGAAAACTGCCCGTGATAATCATGGAGTTCGGCAAGAAACGGTTCTATCCGGGTCTGATATGGGGTTACAAGGTAATCCAGAGCTCCGTATACCTGAATGTTTTCTTTTTTTACAAACAACTCTTCCATGGTTTCCCGCACAGCTGCCTCGTAGGTTGATTCCCCGGCCTCTACTTTGCCTCCGGGAAAACAGACCTCTCCGGGCTGTTTGTTCAGGTGCTTTGCGCGCACTTCAAATAAAACGTGGTACCCATCCTCCTTTTTTATCAGGGGGATGAGTACCGCAAAGGATGTTTCTTTCTCTTCTCCGATCCGTTTCGGAATATGATGTTTTAAAGATTCAAACATGGAGTTCTCCTAAAATCTGAAATCACGTTTACCTTCGTGGATATTTTCAATATATTCTGTGGCTTTTTGTTTTACCACTGGATTCGTGATTGTTTCCAAAGCCTTTTTGATGACCTTTTCGCCCTTTTGCTTTGTATCTTCAGAGGCGTAGTCTTCCAGATATTCTTTCAGGGTCATCATGGCATTTGGCCCGCAGCAGTTGGCGATCTGGCCTGACTTTACAAGGGACATGAAACGGTCGCCGGTCCTTCCCTCACGGTAGCAGGCAGTACAGAAGCTTGGGATATGGCCCAGGTCAAGAAGCCAGTTTACCACCTCATCTAAAGTACGGTCGTCACTCCGCTCAAACTGGGCAGAATTGTCTTCCGGTTTTTCTGGTTCTGCGTATCCGCCCACGCTGGTGGAAGATGCCCCGCTGATCTGGGACACTCCGACCCTGAGTACTCGTTCCCTGGACTCTTTTGTCTCCCTTGTGGAAACGATAATGCCGGTGTAAGGCACTGCCACACGGAGGATGGCGACGATCTTTTCAAAGATATCATCGTTGATCCCGTTTTCAAACTCATCTGGGTCCACATCCTCTGCCGGGCGGATCCTCGGAACACTGATCGTGTGAGGGCCTACGCCAAACCTGGCCTCCAGGTGCTCCGCATGCATCAGAAGTCCTGCAAAGTCATAGCGGTACATATTCAGGCCGAACAGGACACCGATCCCTACGTCGTCAATCCCGGCTTCCATGGCACGGTCCATAGCTTCTGTGTGATAAGCGTAATTATGTTTCGGGCCGGTGGGATGCAGAACTTCATAGTTGTCTTTATGATATGTCTCCTGGAATAAAATATACGTTCCGATTCCAGCATCCCTGAGTTTTTTATAATTGTCCACGGTGGTGGCTGCGATATTGACATTGACACGGCGGATAGCTCCGTTTTTGTGTTTGATCCCATAGATTGTCTTAATGCTCTCAAGAACATAATCAATCGGGATATTCACCGGATCTTCCCCGGTTTCCAGTGCAAGGCGCTTGTGTCCCATATCCTGAAGGGCGATCACTTCTTTTTTGATCTCTTCCTGGGAAAGCTTTTTCCTGCGGATATGTTTATTTTTATAGTGGTATGGACAGTAAACACAGCCGTTGACACAATAATTTGCAAGGTAGAGAGGCGCAAACATAACGATCCGGTTGCCATAAAACTCTTCCTTGATCTTGATGGCCAGGTCAAAGACTTCCTGCATTAGTTCTTTATCCTCACATGCCAGCAGGACAGATGCCTCTCTATGGCTTAAGCCTTTCAGCTTTTTTGCTTTTTCAATAATTGACAGGATCAGTTCCCGGTTATCCT
>OLSH01000320.1_pt1 | contig 47129 bp, 48 predicted proteins | sample 1643221 | NCBI WGS metagenome assembly OLSH01 (sample SAMEA3136681, study PRJEB25190) | human gut metagenome | biome: human gut; feature: human-associated habitat; material: faeces | place: Austria | collected 2013 | reverse complement strand
CCATGGAAAACAGCTACCATATGGATTTCTGGAAGGCACTGAAAGCCAATCCGACACCAATGACGTTCAGTGAAGTTTATATTGGGCTTCAGCAGAAGACTATTGACGCACAGGAAAATCCATACGAAGTTATCGTGTCCAGTAAACTTTATGAGCAGCAGGACTATGTGGTGGAGACAAATCATCTGCCCCATTATATTTCTCTGATTGTAAGTGATGAATTTTATAAAGACCTTCCGAAGGATCAGCAGAAGATTATTGAGGAGGCGGCAGAGACGGCAAAGGAATATGCAAGGAAAGCTTCGGATGAACGGATTGAGGACCGGATGAAGGTCATAAAAGACAGTGGTACGAAGATTGTGACGCTGGATAAGAAAACTCAGGAGGACGTAAGGAAAGCGGCTTCCGACATATATAAAAGCATTAAGGAAAATGTATCAAAAGATATTTTTAATGCATATTTGAATCAGAATTAAGATCAGCAGGCTCTTTTATTGAAAAACAATAAAAGAGCTTGTTTTTATTCCATAGAAAAGTTTTCCCCATGGAATAAAAAGCCCTACGGGCACTATGCGCACAAATGTGTGAGGGGTTGGGGAGATGAAGTGGGAAAGCGAAAATCCGAATCACAGGATAATTTATGAAAAAAGCAAAATACCTGCTTGAAAATCACGAAAGCTTGCTTGTCATCGGCTGTAAGAACAAAAAAATGGACAAGATAATTTAGCAGAAGTGAAATATCGTTGCTTTTAGGATAAATTTATTTTGACTATAATGATATCATATTCAGAAACAATAGGAGGATATTATGGCAGAAAGAATTACAGGACATACAGAATTGATCGGGCTGATGGCATATCCGATCAGACACTCCAGTTCACCTGCAATGCACAATGAGGCATTTGCACAGCTGGGACTCGATTATGCGTATCTTGCATTTGAGGTGACCAATGAGACCCTTGAAGATGCAGTGAAAGGACTTCGTGCCCTGCAGCTGAAGGGCTCCAATGTATCCATGCCGAATAAAACGGTAGTAGGACAATATTTGGACGAACTTTCACCTGCGGCCAAACTTTGCGGTGCGGTAAATACCATTGTGAATGAGAACGGAAAGCTCATCGGACATATTACGGATGGAATTGGCTATATGGCATCATTAAAGGACAACGGAATTGATGTCATCGGAAAGAAAATGACCATTGCCGGAGCCGGCGGTGCTGCCACGGCTATTGAGATCCAGGCGGCGCTGGACGGAGTAAAGGAAATGTCGATCTTTAATATCAAAGATAAGTTTTGGGAAAACGCTGAGAAGACCATTGAAAAAATCAGATCAAATACAGACTGTGTAGTAAATCTTTATGATTTGGATGACAAAGAGAAGTTGAAGGAAGAAATCGCTGACAGCTATCTTTTTGCACAGGCAACAGGGGTGGGAATGAAACCTCTGGAAGGGCAGTCGATCATACCTGACACCTCATTTTTGAGACCGGATCTGATTGTGACAGATACTGTATATGCACCGAGGCAGACAAAACTCTTAGAGCAGGCAAAAGAAGCCGGATGTTAATGTATGAATGGATTGGGAATGATGCTGTTTCAAGGGGATGCAGCTTTTCATTTATGGACAGGAAAACATATGCCGATAGAACATATGAAAGAAGTTTTGGATATCCGTTATTAATTTCAGGAATTTAGGAAAGAGCATCTGTGAGACCAGGTGCTCTTTTTGTGTCATAAAAATTCTGATTTGCCGCCGTTTCATTGGTTTTTCTTCATGTTGGAAACTTTGTGCTGATACAGTTCTCGGAATTTGAGTGGCGGATACTGCATTCTCTTCTGAAAAAGTTTTGAAAAATGATTGGTGTTCTCATATCCGATTTTTTTAGCAATGGAGACCAGTGAATCGGATGTATTGATCAGCATCCATTTTGCCTCATTCAGTCTGCGGTCAATTACATAATTGATTGGTGAGATCCCATATACCTTGGAAAACTCATGGCTGATATGATCTGTGCTTATGTGAAATTGTTCAGCTAGTTTTTTTAAAGTGATTTGTGAGGCGTAATTTTCATTAATATAAATTAAAATATCACGGGCAAAAGAAGAATCTTTATGACGCTCAGTTTTTGGATCGGCAAGGAAAAGTTCAAGATAAATGCTTGCCAGTGAAACAGCCAAAGCATCACAGGCTGCCAGATGAGTATCGGAAGAAAACCTCCTCAGTAAGTCTAACTCCTCAAACAGACGGTGAATATAGTTTTCATGTATGCCGGAATCCATGGCAGGACAAACATTGGCTGGCAGCATAAATCCATGATCGGACCGGCAGCATAATTTGTAATCTGAAATGGCGCAGGTCCAGCAGCTCAGAGGATCATGTTCATCAGAAAACAGGGAATGGATGGCACCTTGTTCTACAATAAGAATCATTCCTTTTTTCAATTGATAGGAATTGGTATTGATGACATAAGTCCCGCATCCTTTTGAAATATAGACCAGTTCGGTCTCATTTTTATGTAAATGGTACTGGTAATTCCAAGTTGGATTATTATAGCTGTGTGATAAGCGGCAGATTTTTGGAGAATGAGCCGGCTCAAATATTGGGGTCCTTACTTTCTCGCGATATTCCTCTAAGAACATAATGCTACTCCTTTCACTACAAGATAATTATTATATAATACAAGATAGTTGACTAGAAAATAAGAAAATCTGAAATAATCATACAAAATATCATATAGAAAAGCAAGATAATTTTAATGATCTACAATTTACATTGTAGAAAAATACAGGATAGTTGGTATAATTTTTGTAGTAAGTTACACAGATCAATGACTGACCGTTTATTGAAAAAATAACATGTAACACTTTTCAGGAGGAGAGAAATGAAACAGGAAAAACGTTATAAGCATTTGTATCCAACAGCATTTATGCTGTACGTTACATTCTTTGTCCATGGTTTTGGAGCAGCAATCATAGGACAGAATGTAACTTCCCTTCAGCAGCAGTGGGGGACCACAGCGGCCGGAGTTGTTGCCGTGACATCAGCGCTTGGAATCGGACGTCTGATTACATATCCGTTTTCAGGTGCACTGTCTGACCGGTTCGGAAGAAGACCTATTACTTTGATCGGAAGTTTTGTCTACGTCTTGTTCTTTGCTGGAATCCTTGTATCTCCAAATGCCCAGGTCGGCTATTTTGTCGCGATGCTCTGCGGTGTTGCCAATGGATTTTTGGACTCAGGTGTTATTCCGGGGGCGATGGAAATTCTGGAGGATTCAGGACTAGCAAGTATCCTTACAAAGCTGGTCATCTCGATTGCCCAGTATATTCTGCCGATGATGATTGCCTATCTGCTGGCAAACGATATGTGGTATGGGTGGACATTTGTCTTTTGTATTATTATCTTGATCGTAAATGCACTGCTGCTGACGAGAGCCAAGTTTGCACCGCAGCCGAAAGTAGAGACAGAAAACGGTGAGAAAATAAAAGGTTTTGTGGGAGTTTCCAAGGCTTCTAAATTTGCAGTGGAAGGAATTGCGCTGATCGTTATCGGTTACACCTGTACAGCCACATTCCAGATCTTTTTGGCTGTAAATAAAAGCTATGGGATGGACGTTCTTGGAATGACAGAAGGGGCTGCCGGGCAGATCCAGTCTATGTATTCTTTAGGTTCCATTCTTATGGTCGTAGCGACAACATTTCTGCTGAAATGGATCAAACCCGTCAAATTTATTTTGATCTGTCCGATCATAGCAGGAGCGACAGAATTTTTAATGTTTATTTCCAGAAACGCTACTTTGGCAGTGGCAGGCGGTTTCATTGTCGGCGCTACGGCAGCAGGGGGTGTGCTTCAGCTGGTGACAGCTACAATGACAGACTTATTTCCGGCTTCCAAGGCGAAATGTGTCAGTGCAGTTATGATTGCAGGGGCTCTTTCCCAGTTTTCGGCAACTGTAATGGCAAGTAAACTAGCTGCAATGTTTGGTATGGAATATTCCCTTCTGGTAGCTGTAGGATTTACTGTTTTAGGAATTGTTCTGGCGGTTGTTGTAAATATCCGCTATTCAATCATTGAAAAGTCTTTGGCAGCAGAAGGAAAGAGTCTGTAATGGCAAAAGACAGAGGGAGATGTGGCTGTGGCCAATATTATAAATCGAGACTTTTATTTCAACAGGAGGTTTGAACATGCGTAAACCAGAAAAAAAGGGCACGAAAGTGCAGGTTATGACTGCAAGAGAGGCTGTAGAATTAATAGATGACGGAGATACTCTGGCAGTTTGCGGAGCCGGAGGAGGCATCGTAGATCCGTCTTCATTGATCGAAGCTCTGAAAGACAGATATGTGGAGACAAAGGAGCCCAAAAATTTGACGCTGTGGCATTCCAGCGGATTAGGAGACCGTGGGGACCGCGGAATGTCACCGCTGGCTCAAAAAGGCATGGTGAAGCGTGCGATCGGAGGACACTGGGGGCAGTCACCGCGTCTGGCTGAGATGGCAGAGAAAAATGAGATTGAAGCCTATAATTTTCCGCAGGGAGTCATGGCACAGCTGGTCAGAAGCGCAGCCGCCGGCCATCCCGGTATTTTATCTCATGTGGGGCTTGGAACCTTTGTGGATCCTAGAAATGAAGGCGGTAAATTAAATGATGTGACACAAGAAGATCTCATCCGTCTGATGGAGATAGAAGGGAAGGAGTGGCTGTTTTATCCGGCAGTTCCTTTAGATGTATGCTTTATACGTGCTACAACTGTGGACACAGAAGGTTATGCTTCTCTGGAAGATGAGATTACTTATATGGATATTCTGGCAACGGCCCAGGCAGTCCATAACAATGGAGGTCTTGTGATTCTGCAGGCAAAACGTGTCGTAAAAGCCGGAAGCATCCATCCGAAAAAAGTGACCATTCCTGGATATCTTGTAGATGTTGTCGTTGTAAATCCGGAGCAGGAACAGCTTTACAATGGCTCTGACCGGTTCCTTTCCGGAGACTATACTGCAGAGGATGGAGAAGTAGAACCTCTTCTGCTGGACCAGAGGAAAGTTGTTGCACGGCGTGCTCTGATGGAGATCGCACCGGGCAACGTGGGCAATGTAGGTGTAGGAATCGCCGATGGTATCGGAACAGTTGCAAGAGAAGAAGGAGTAGGAGATAAATTTACACTGACCGTAGAGACTGGCCCGGTGGGAGGTGCTACTGCCCAGGGAATTTTCTTTGGAGCAAGTATTAACTCAAAGGCGCTGATGTCTATGCCGGCGCAGTTTGACTTTTATGACGGAGGCGGACTGGAGGTAGCTTTCTTAAGCTTTGCTGAGCTGGATGCAAAAGGAAATGTCAACGTACATAAATTTAACGGAAAGATTATGGGAACCGGAGGGTTTGTAAATATTTGTGCAGGTTCTAAAAAAGTGGTACTGTGCGGAACACTGCGTGCCGGTGGACTGAAGACAGAAGTCGGTGACGGGAAAATAAAGATCCAACAGGAAGGAAAATTTGAAAAAATGGTTCCTGAATGTTCTGAGATTACGTTCAGCGGAGAACAGGCATTAAAGCAGGGGCAGGAAGTCGTATTTATCACAGAGCGGGCCGTATTCTGTCTCACAGAAGAAGGTGTTGTCCTTACAGAGGCTGCTCCGGGTGTAGATATCAAAAAAGATATCATAGATCAGATGGGATTTGAACCAATTGTTTCAGAAAATCTGAAACAGATGGATCAAAGAATCTTTACCGAAGGAGTCATGGGTATTCATGATGAGTTCATGAAAGGTTCATTTTAGAAAACAGCAGTAAAGTAAATGATGAAGTAAATGTGAAAAAAAGGAGATTATTATGAGCAAAATTGCAAAAGTTGAAATTCCACTGCATGTTGGCGATACAGCTGAATTTACAAAAACAGTGACAGAAACAGATGTTTATTTATTTGGCGGTATTACAGCAGATTACAGCCAGATGCATTTTAATGAAGAATATATGAAAAAGACAATGTATGGAACACGGATTGTCCATGGAATTCTTACATTTGCTATTGGCTGTACGGCATCTACAAAAATTCAGGAACAGGTAAAATCACCAGTGCCGAGTGCTTCTTATGGATATGACAGACTCCGTTTTATTAAACCGGTATTTTTTGGTGATACCTTGACATGTAGATATACAGTAGATAGAGTGGAAGAAGAAACAAATAAAACATTCTCTAAACTGGAGATATTTAACCAGCATGGCGAGATCGTCGTTGCAGCGGTACATATTCTTAAGTTCTTCCCGCTGGAAGATGACAAATAACTAAAAATAATTAGATTCAGAAGAAAAGGAGAATATCAATGAAAATTTGTATGTTGGGAACCGGTTCTCTTGGAAGCACAATTGGAGGCACTTTAGCACAGGGTGGGTCTGAAGTTTATTTTGTGGACCAATGGAAGGAACACATAGATAAGATCAATGAAAACGGTCTGAAAATGACAGATGAAAAGGAAGATTGGTTTGTAAAGGTGGATGCCCGGACTTCGGCAGAAGGGATAGGGCCAGTGGATCTGGTGATCGTACTTGTAAAATCATTTGCAACCAAAGAAGCGGTGGCACAGCTTAAAGAGACGAATGTCATTGGGCCGGAGACTCTTGTCATGTCCCTTCAAAACGGCCTGGGCAATGAAGAGACAATTGCAGAAGTCGTTGGAGAAGAAAATGTCATCAGCGGCAAAACTTATGTAGGAGGACGTCTTCTGGAACCTGGATATGTCAGTGCGGGAGTTCAAGGCAAATATACTTATATAGGCGAGCTGACAGGAAAGATCACAGACAGGATTCAGGCAGTATGTGAGGAGTTTAATAAAGCCGGATTGTTGTGTGAAGTCAGTGATAATATCAAAGGACTGATTTGGGATAAGCTGCTGATCAATGTGGCTGCAGGGGCCCTTTGCGGTATTACCAGACTTCCTTACGGGCCGTTATATGAAGAGGATTATATTAAGGATACAGCAGTTGAAGCCATCCAGGAAGGGATTAACGTGGCCAAAGCTGCCGGAGTAAAATTAAAATCAGAAGATCCTGAATACGCATGGTATGCTGCCAGTGAGGGACTTCCTGGAACATTCAAGACTTCCATTTTACAAAGCCTTGAAATGAAACGCCCAACAGAAATTGATTTTATTAACGGTTCCGTTGTAGAGTGGGGTAAAAAATTCGGTATTGCAACACCAGTTAACAAGACCCTCGTGACATGCGTAAAAGGAATTGAAAAATTTTTGCTGGAATATGAACCAGGTCTGGAAAAATAGGAGGATAAAATGGCTTCATATTTAGAACACATGGCCCTCCGGGTAAAAGATCTGGATTGGCATATTCGGTTTTTTGAAGAAGTATTTGATATGCCGGTGCGTATGGAATTGGGAGAGGCACCAAACAGAAAGGTATGGCTTCACGCTGGAATACAGCTGAATGAGACGATTGATTATGAAGGACCGGAAGGCCGTGCGGATCATATGGGAATTATGACAGAAGATGTAGATGAAGTTTTAGAGAAGGCTTATCGTTTGGGAGTAAAAGAACTGCCTCAGGGACATAATTGGTTTACACTTCCTAGCGGGCTGTGTATTGAGGTTATTGCCGGTAAAAGGGATGTACTGAAAGAGATTATAGAGAAAAAGCCTTGGATAGAATAACGGAGGAATTGAAAATGAAAAAAATAATGATGCTTCACTGTGTTAATCACAATATGTACGGTAAACGTGACCCGGAGCAGTATGGAACTATTACCTTAGATGAGATTAATGAATTGATTGCACAGACGGCAAAAGAGACTGGGATTCAGGTGGATACTTTTCAAAGCAATCATGAAGGTGAAATGGTAGATAAAATACACCAGGTATTCTACGAAAAGTATGACGGTGTCATCATCAACCCAGGCGCATGGACTCATTATAACTATGCCATTCATGATGCGCTGGAAATATTAGAGTGCCCAATTCTTGAGGTCCATATGTCAAATATCTTTAACAGAGAAGATTTTCGCTCCCACTCAGTTATAGCTCCTGTTGCGGCAGGAATGATAGCAGGAATGGGCGAATCAGCTTATACTCTTGCGGTTAAAGCCTTTGGTGAAATGTTTAAGAGAACAAGTAACTAAAATTTGACCACAACAAATAATAAGGCCGATCCCTCTCTCCGAAAGAGAAGTACTTTAAGTCAATAACTTGCACCGGTAGAAGTTTTACTATATAATAAAGAAAATATTGCCGGTAAAATTATTGGCGAATACTGGTGAGGGGGAATATATACCAGATTATGAATAAAAAGTACGGTGCGGCTGTTTTACTTTTGCTGTGTGTCTTGATGCTGGCCTCGTGCAGGGGAAACCGTGACAAGAACAAAAAACAGACAAAAGAAGAGTCATATACAGTGATAAAAGATTCTACCGGGCGAAAAGTAAAGATAAAAAAAGAACCGGAAAAAGTAGTAGCGTTATCGGCTTCCCTGTCGGATGTATGGCTGCTCTCCGGAGGAGAGTTATGCGGAACTACTGCAGATGTGCTGGAAGAAGAGGTAGTTCACGAAAATCTTAACAAAAAAGAGATTAAAAATGTTGGTTCTGTTAAACATCCGGATCTGGATGCTATTCTCTCCCTAAAGCCGGATTTAGTTCTGGTTTCAGGAAATATTGAGGAACAGATGGATACAGCTGAGACTCTGAAGGAAGAAAAAATTCCATATTATATTGTCAGGATGAATACGCTGGACGATTTCCTGACTGTTTTAAAGGAAATGACGGAAGTAACCGGCGAAGAGGATAATTATGAAGAGTATGGGGAGAAAGCAAGGGAGGAAGCGGATTATCTGCTGAAACAAGTACCAAAAGGCAGGAAAATATCTGCGCTGGTGCTCAGAGCTTATTCCACAGATGTTAAGGTAAAGACAGAGGAAAATGTAGTCTGCAATATCCTGCAGGACATCGGAGTAGAGAATGTAGCGTCGAACAATAAAAATCTTGTGGAAAATAAGACTCCTTCACTGGAAGCGATATCTAAAAGCGATCCGGATTATATTTTTGTTACAACCATGGGAGATAGAAAGCTTGCCTTAAAGAAGCTTCATGATACTTTGGAAACAGAGTCCGGATGGGAGGATCTGAAGGCCGTGAAAGAAAAGCGCTTTGTTATTCTTCCAAAAGAGCTGTATCAGTATAAGCCAAACAGCCGGTGGAGCGAAGCTTATGAGTATATTCTGTCGATTGTATATCCTGATACTTTTCATTTGGCATTGGAAGAGAGTAAATAAATAATTATAAAATAATACATTAAGAGAAGACAAAACATAAAAAGCACCCCATTGAACAATGTTAAAAGCATTGATTCCAATGGGGTTGTTTTTATTTTGTGTATTTTTGGATGATAACTTTCAGGGCATCCGGATTATCTTTTATCCAGTCAGAATATGAATTGTAATTTTTTTGCACTGTCTGTCCGATTTCTATTAAGAAGTCCGGAATATCTGTTTCCAAAATGGTTCCGGCATCTTCCCCGAACTGTGCATTGTCCTGTGTTTCCTCTCCGCCGATATACAGCTGGAAGGCTGGAAGAGGTTTTTTATCAATAACCTTTGTGGCTCCACGGAAGCCAAGGGTTCCAATCTGGTGAGTCCCGCAGGAGGATGGACAGCCGGAAATATGGATCTTCGGGAGCACATCATTCGGAAAATCTAAGGGACGGATCTTATCCATGACAGCTTTATAGAGTTTTTGAGAGTCTCTTAGGCCTACTTGACAGATTTTGCTGCCAATACAGGCGACAGATGTCTCAAACAGGTTGGATGCACTGTCTTTGGTAAGTTCCAGGAGTTCCAGGGCTTCATCTTTGTTGCAGTTGATGAAATAAAGGCTTTCGTCCGGGGAGATTCTCAGGACCACCTGGTCCATCTTCTGTACTGCTTTATATATCGGTGCAATCAGCTCCGGCGGGATATTACCTCCAAACGGATGATATAAAACGCTGTAAAGACCATCCTGTTTCTGGGCAGTAATCCGGAAGTTTTCCTCAAGGAAACCACAGCCTTCTTTTGTTACAGGAACTTCCTGAACATTGAGGTCAAGAGAATCTTCAGCCATTGACTTGCTGAGGTTTTCAAGAAATGCAGCCCGGTAGCCTTCCTGGCCCAAAGTATCCTGCATATAACGCGTTCTGGCTTTCCCACGGTTTTCATAGTTCCCATGCTGTATAAATGTCATAATCATTGCTTTGATATAGTACAGCACTTTCGATGGGGCGATCCCTTCTTCCACGAGTACGCCCATTTTAGGGTTATTACCAAGACCGCCGGCACTGTAAACGTCGAAGGTGTGATCCTTGCGTGCAACAAATCCAAGATCACGGAAGGTGGCATGTGTTACATTCTTTGGAGAATTAGAAAAACATACTTTCAGCTTTCTAGGCATTTTCACTTGTTTAATGAAAGTCAGAAGATAATCGGCGGCTTCCCTGGCATATGGAAGCACGTCAAAGTATTCCTCTTTTTCTACACCGGAGAGAGGGGAAACCATGACATTTCTGGGAAAATCACCTCCGCCGCCTCTGGTGATAATATCGTGCTCAAACGCTTCTTCGATGAGGGAAGAGACGGTAACATCATTTAGGTTGTGTACCTGTATAGTTTGACAGGTGGTCAAATGGAGTTTGTCTATCTTATATTTTTCAACACTGTCCGCAATAAAGAGGAGTTTATCTTTTGTGATTTCTCCTCCGGTAAACCGAAGCCTCAGCATACTGGAACCGCCGCCTCTCTGTGCGTAGCTTCCAAATCCTCCTGAAAAACCTTTATAATCTTTAACACTGATCTCCTTTTGATAAAACTTTCTGGTCATTAGATGAAATTCGGCTAGATCAGCCTGAAATTCTTTTTTTAATTCCTGATCCATGTTATTCTCCTTTGTCATATAATTAACGGTATTCTAATTATAGCATTTCTCCTAATGCACGTCCACATTCAGGTAAATTTGGCTTTTTTTCAGTTATATGCTAGAATAGGACAAAAGAAAAAATAAAGGATGGATATACGATAAGATGTTTGAGAAGTTTTACCCGAATGAATATATGGACAGCACCTATTCCATTGACTTTAAAGATTATTATGAAAAAGGATACAGGGGAGTCCTGTTTGATGTAGACAATACACTTGTGCCGCACAATGCACCTGCAGATGACCGGGCGATCTGTTTTTTTAGGGAATTAAAAGAGATTGGTTTTAATTTTTGCTTTATGTCCAATAACAAGGAGCCCAGGGTGAAGAAGTTCTGCGAGGCAGTGGAAGGGACCTACTATATTTATAAGGCGAACAAGCCTATGGTGGGAAGTTATGAGAAGGGCATGAAGCTGATGGGAACAGACCGGTCTAATACACTGTTTGTGGGAGACCAGCTGTTTACGGATGTCTACGGGGCCAATAGGGCCAATGTTTACAGTATCCTTGTAAAGCCCATGAATCCAAAAGAGGAGATACAGATCGTACTGAAACGGTATCTTGAGAGGATTGTTCTGCATTTCTATAAGAAAAAATTGAAATAATGCATGATTGCTCTGCCAAACGTGAATCATTATATTCAGTCAATAAAATAGTTATATACGTTTGCAGGAAAACTTAAATAGTACGCAATAAAAAAGGCCTTTGGCATCAAATGATGATGTTTCCCAAAGGCCTTTTGTTCATTTATTTCATTATACCAGATGAATTATAAGAAGTGATGTCTTTCAAGTGCGATCAGGATATCACGCCCTTCTTTGACACCTTCGATCATACGTCTTGTCTTTGCGCTGTCACCGATGTTGAGAACTTCGATGCCTTCATCTACAAAATGATCGTACAGAGCCTGCAGCGCCGGTGTGGCGGACTGCATTCCGAGGCAGATAAATCCATAGTCAAAGTCTAATTCCAGATCCTTATAGTCATGACGGACAATAAAAGAGTTCTCTTTCACTTCCAAAAGGTTGGCATTCGGATACTGAGTGACTTTATATTTCTCCAGAAGCTCATTGGCACCGGTTCTTGTGATAAGATCCAAGTCTTCTCCAAAATGGGGCTTTTTCTCTACAATGGTCACATCTGCTTTTCTAGGAGCAAAGAATTCAACCACATCCAAACCGACATTTCCTCCTCCGATGACAACGACTTTTTTGCCGGAAAGATCTGTTTTTTCAAATGTGTCTACCTTGTCAACCAGGTCAAAGATCGTAGAGACATTTCCTTTTTCAAGGTTTTCCTTAAGGCCTGGAATATTCGGAAGCAGTGGGTTGGAACCGGTTGCGTTGACAACGATGTCCGGTTTGAATCCGTCTACAAATTCCGCAGTAGCTTCTACATTCTTGCAGATAAACAAGTTTTTAAGGGCCATGGCTCTTTTTTCCTGATAAGCAGGGAAGTAACCAAGACGTTTTTTATTCGGCATGTTGCCCACACGTCTAGCCAGTCCGCCAAGCTGGTTGGTCTTTTCGATCAGAACAGTGGAACATCCCACCTCTGCTGCAGTACATGCGGCTTCAAGGCCTGCGGTACCGCCTCCGATAACAACCACGTTGCAAGGCTTCTTGATATGCTCTTTTTTATAGTTTTCTCCGCTTACTACAAATGGATTGACAGTACAGCGCATCGGTTTGTTGCTGAGCGTTGCAGTACATCCATTGTTGCAGGAGATACATTTGTTGATATCATCGGTGTTTCCGAACTGTACTTTGTTGACCCACTCAGGATCTGCGATCAGTCCTCGGCCGATACCGATCAGGTCAGACTGGCCGCTCTTTAAAATCTCATTGGCAATCTCAGGTTCACGGATATTTCCTTCAGCGGTACATGGTTTTCCAGTTTTCTTCTTAACAGCCTTGGACATATAAGATTTCCATCCGTCCGGAAGGTAATCTGCGTCATGCTGATACTGAATTGTACAGGTAAGACCTGCGGATACTGCAAATACGTCTACATAATCTTCAAAATATTCAACGATCTCCAATGTGTCATTCAGTGAGTTTCCGCCTTCAGTGAGCTCATCTGCACTGATTCTTAAAAAGATCGGGATGTTCTCGCCTACAACTTCGCGGACTGCTTTTAAAACGAGCGTTGTAAAACGTGCACGATTTTCTTTAGAACCGCCAAACTCATCTGTCCTGTCATTGGTCAGCGGGGATAAGAACTGGTTCAGCAGATAGCCGTGTCCTGCCTGGATCTCAACAGCATCAAAGCCGGCTGTGACTGCGCGCTTAGCAGCGTCTGCAAACTTCTGGACAATACCGTGGATCTCTTCTATGGTAAGAGGTCTCGGGATGTCTCCTCCAGCTTTTGATGGAATATCAGAAGCAGATACCGGCTGGATATTTGTCACAGAACCGTCTGAGTCGGCACCGCCGTGATTGAGCAGAATGGAAGCGTTGGATCCGTATTCATGGATCGCTTCACAGAGCTTGTACAGCCCGTGGATGTAGTTGTCATGGTCAATTCTCAACTGGTTGGTGCTTAAAGATCCCTGAGGGGATGCGACACTGGCACCTTCCACTGTGATGAGGCCTATGCCTCCTTTTGCATGTTGTTTATAATATGCAATCAGTTTATCACTGACTTCTCCTGTTCGTTCAGCAAAATTTGTTCCAATAGGCGTCATGACAATACGGTTTTTTAATGTCATTGATTTTACTGTAAATGGTTCAAATAGATTGCGGAAATTCTTTGCAGCCATAGTTAGTTCCTCCATTTTTCTTTCTTTTTCACTGCAATAATTATATCAAACTGTGTATACAAATGCAATGAATATTATACCCAGAGGGCGCTCCACAACATAAAAGCCATTGGGTGGACGTGCTTTGCACGATAGGGTATGAGTTTTTCTCCATTGTCTCCAGTCGGCTCTGGAAAGGCCTCCTTCCGACAACGGAGAAAAACTATCGTAGGATGGCACCTTTTGTTTTTATAAATTTCATCTATTCTCTAACGAACTGTCAGTAAGCCTGAACGAATATGTAACGTTTAAAGAAAACACACAAAACGTAAAATGATAGGAGTAAAAGGAGCCACTTTACGAAAGTTATTTACCACTATTGGAGGAGCGCATTTCAAAAGCGTGACGGAAATAGTGGTAAATAACTCATGACATTTTCCACATGATTTCCGTTCGGCTCTTAGAATGCCTCACTCCAATCATGTAGAAAATGGACGTAATGTCTGCTGGAGAAGGGCTTCTGTCAAAAGAAGGGTGACACTTTTCAAAAGTTATTTACCACTATTGGAGGAGCGTATTTCAAAAGCGCGACGGAAATAGTGGTAAATAACTCATTCCCACAGGGCAGTCTGTAATTTCATACCCTGCGGGTGGACGTGCTTTGTACGATAAGGTATGATATACTCAAAGCTAAGAAACTAATCCTGGAGGTATCCTATGAATCTGAATCATCTGTATTATTTCAGAACGTTGGTGAAAGAGCAGCACTATACGAAAGCTGCCCAGATATTAAATATCACGCAGCCAAGCCTGAGCCATGCCATCAATGCTTTGGAAAAGGAGTTGAATGTCAAATTATTTGAGAAAGTTGGAAGAAATGCCAGGCTTACCAAGGAAGGTGAACTTTTTTGGCGTTATGTGGTGCAGTCTCTGGATATGCTGGATGAAGGCAGGCGGGTTGTGGGTGAAGTCTCTGGAATGGTAGGCGGTTTCATTGATATCGGATATATTTATACACTGGGAAGTCATTTTATTCCCCAGAATATGAGCGATTATATGAAGATGAACGAGGGGAAAAATATCAGGTTTTCCTTTGGCCAGGGGACCACGGAACAGATGATAGAAGAATTAAAAAAGGGAACCTATGATTTGGTATTTTCGTCCTATAAAGAGGGGGAGGACCGGCTGAACTTTATTCCAGTAGTGGAAGAAGAGCTTGTGTTGATTACACCGAAAGGCCATCCGCTGTCCCGGGAAAAGGCTGTTGATCTGGCGGAGACGACCACATATCCGTATATTATGTTCTCCAGAAAGAGTGGACTGAGGCCGTTTATCAACAAGCTGTTTACAAAGGTAAAAGCACAGCCGTTTATCGCATATGAGGGGGAAGAAGATTCTTCCGTGGCGGGACTTGTGGCCGCTGGGCTGGGTATCTCCATCGTGCCCAGAATCCCGCTCCTGGAAACAATGGAAGTGGAAGTGATCCCTATTAAAAGGCCGGAGATCAAACGCTATATTTATCTCGTTACGCAGAAGGATAAATACTTGTCGCCGATCGTGCAGGATTTTATCAAGTTTATAAAATCCCGCCACCAGCTGTAGAAAAGAAGGCAGAGGATTCTCCAGTCTCAGTCCAATATTGAAAGAAATGCCGGATTATGGTATACTGAACCACATTAGATTACGATTGAAGAAAAGCGAGGAACACAATGGGAAAGTTAGAAGAGATCAGAGCCAGACTGGAGATCTGTGACAAACAGATCGTGTCAGTTCTGGAAGACCGGATGGATATTATCAAAGAGATCATGGAGTACAAAAAAGAAAACGGACTTCCGATCCTCCAGCCAGAGCAGGAAAAGCGTCAGAGAAAGATGCTGAAAGAGCATGTAAAAGATAATACATATAAGGAAGAGATTCTGAACATTTTTACTTATATTGTTGAAAATAGCAGAAGGATTCAGGCCAGGACTCTGTTTACCCATAATATTTTCCTGATTGGATTTATGGGAGTTGGTAAAAGTACAGTTTCTGACTATTTGAGTACGATTCTTGCCTCTCCCCAGGTGGAGATGGATCAAGTAATTGTAGACAAAGAGAAGATGTCTATCAATAAGATTTTTGAAGAGTATGGTGAAGAGTATTTTAGAAACTGTGAGACTAACCTGCTGATCGAACTGCAGAAAAAGAATAACCAGATTGTGTCCTGTGGAGGCGGAGTGGCCATGAGAGAGATCAATGTGCAGGAGATGAAAAAGAACGGACGAGTGGTTCTTTTGACCGCTTCTCCGGAGACTATCTTAGAGCGCGTCAAAGACAGCGATGAACGTCCGCTGCTCCGTGGACGCAAAAATACAGAGTATATCTCTGAACTCATGGAGATCAGAAGACCGAAGTACCGTGCGGCAGCAGATGTGATCGTAGATACGGACAAAAAAAGTGTTGAGGAGATTGCAGAGGAGATTGTCGCAAAGTTAACCCATCTATAAAATAGGAGGAATGAAGATGCAGGCATTTACCCATCACACACCGACAGAAATCATTTTTGGAAAGGCTTCCGAGAACAAAGCCGCTGAACTGGTCAAGAAGTATCACGGTTCCAGAGTCTTTGTTGTGTATGGAGGAGGAAGCGTCAAAAGAACAGGGCTTCTTCAAAGAGTGACAGAAACACTGGAAAAAGCAGACCTTCAAGTGGAGACCATCGGCGGGGTAAAACCAAACCCGAGACTGGATTTTGCCAGAGAGGCTGTGAAGAAGGCGATTGAGTTCAACGCAGATTTTATTTTAGCTGTGGGCGGCGGAAGTGTTATTGACACGGCAAAGGCAGTGTCCCATGGAGTTGCAAATCCAGACACAGATATCTGGGAGTTCTGGTCCAGAAAAAAACCGCTTCAAAAAACTCTGCCGGTTGGTGTCATCTTGACTCTTGCGGCTGCCGGAAGTGAGACCAGCGATTCTGCGGTTCTTACGAATACTGAGATCCAGGTCAAAAGAGGCCTTGGCACGGACCTGAACCGTCCGGAGTTTGCCATCATGAATCCGGAACTCACTTATACCCTTCCAAAGTATCAGGTGGGATGTGGGATCGTAGATATTATGATGCATACATTAGACCGTTATTTTACAAAGACCAAAGGCAATCAGCTGACGGATGAGATCGCAGAAGGCCTTCTGCGCACTGTGATCGCTAACGGAAGGATTGCAATTAAAGATTCCCATAATTACGATAGCATGAGTGAGATCATGTGGTGCGGAAGCATTTCCCACAACGGACTGACCGGCCTTGGGGCAGAGAAGGACTTTGCGCCTCACCAGCTGGGACATGAACTGAGCGTCAAGTTTGACATTGCGCACGGAGCCAGCTTATCCGCCGTATGGGGAGCATGGGCAGAGTATTCCTACGTGGAGGATGTGGATCGGTTTGTGCGTTTTGCAGACAAAGTATGGGGAATTTCAGGAGACAACAAAGAAGAAGTGGCAAGAAAGGCCATCAATGCCACAGTCAACTATTTTAAGTCACTGGACATGCCGACTTGTTTTTCAGAAGCACCGGAGATCGGCATAAAAACAGACGATGAGCTGTGGGCAATGGCAGACGGATGCTCCTACCAGAATACGAGGACGATCGGTTCCTTCCGTGTTTTGAACAAGGAAGATATCTTTAATGTATACAAATTGGCAAATAAATAGTTGATAAGAAGTACCATTTATTATAGAATGTTATAGAACAAAATGATTAAGGAGGAAATTACGATATGGTATCCGCAGGAGATTTTAAGAATGGGTTAACCATCGAATACGAAGGCAATATTTATCAGATTATTGAATTTCAGCATGTAAAGCCTGGAAAGGGAGCAGCCTTCGTGCGTGCGAAGTTAAAGAATATTAAGAGTGGGGGGGCGATCGAAAAGTCTTTCCGTCCATCTGAAAAGTTTGAGAATGCTCACATTGAGCGAAAAGAAATGCAGTATTTATATACAGATGGTGAATTATTCCACTTCATGGATCCGGAGACATTTGACCAGATCGCATTAGATCCGGACACCATCGGTGATTCATTAAAGTTTGTAAAAGAAAACATGAATGTAACTTTGGTTTCTCATAACGGAACCGTTTTCCAGGTAGAAGCACCTCTGCATGTAGAACTGCTGGTGACAGAGTGTGAACCGGGAGAAAAAGGAAACACAGCTCAGGGTGCTACAAAGCCATGTACGGTAGAGACGGGTGCAAATGTCAATGTTCCTCTGTTCGTCAACCAGGGTGACACATTAAAGATTGATACAAGAACCGGGGAATATTTATCCAGGGTATAAGCTTGTCAAAGAATCAGAAGATTCGGGGGATCATCTGCATTATCCTGTCAGCGTTCTGCTTTGCATGGATGAATGCTTTTGTAAAGCTTTCGGGCGATCTCCCTTCGATTGAAAAGAGCTTTTTCAGAAACCTGGTGGCTTTGATCTTCGCATTTGTCATGATCAAAAAAAGCGGCGCCGGGTTCCGGTTTCAAATGAAGAATTTACACTGGTTTATCCTAAGGTCCTTAGCAGGGACCTTAGGTATTTTTTGCAATTTTTATGCGGTGGATCATCTGGTGCTTTCCGATGCGTCTACGCTGAACAAATTGTCGCCATTTTTTGTGATTGTATTTTCTTATTTGATTCTGAGAGAAAAGATTACCATATTCCAGTTGACTTGTATCACATCCGCATTTATCGGCAGTATGTTTATTGTAAAACCAAGTTTTGCATCAGTTTCTGTTCTTCCGGCATTCATAGGATTCATGGGAGGATTGTTTGCGGGATGCGCCTATGCCTGCGTCAGGAAGCTTGGTACCAGAGGGGAGAGAGGACCATTCATCGTCTTTTTCTTCTCCACATTTTCTTGTATCAGCTGTATTCCTTTTATGATCGGGAATTTTCATCCGATTTCCGGAATCCAGCTCGTTTATCTGCTTCTTGCAGGGCTTGCGGCAGCGGGAGGGCAGTTTTCCATCACGGCGGCCTACACCTATGCGCCGGGAAAAGAAATATCCATTTATGATTATACGCAGATTATTTTTTCCACTCTGCTGGGATTTTTCCTGTTTGGCCAGGTGCCGGACGGATTCAGTATCCTTGGATATCTCATCATCATCGCTGCAGCTGTGGTTATGTTTTTCTACAACAACCGCAGGGACAAAAAAGAATAAGATCGTATTTTGCAAGGGAAGTTCTCCGATGTTCGAGGGGGCTTCCTTTTTTGTATTCTAAAAGCCCGGACTTGTTCATATATTAGGGTTATACAGCTTTACGAAGAAGGAGGAGTTCTATGGAATACACAAGTGAGATTTACCATATTCTTCCGAGGTCTGTCCGGGGACTGATGCTAAAGAGCGGTTTAAAGCCAGATCAGCTGCAGGAAATCAGGCTGAGGATCCATCAGCCGGTGATCATCCGCTATGAAAATAAAGAGTATTTTTTGTCAACTGGCGGAAAGCTCACTTCCAGCCATCATTTTGTACATGTTCTCACAAGGGAAGAATTAAAACAGATGATGGAATATATCAGCAATTACTCCCTTTATGCCTATGAAGACCAGTTGAGACAGGGATTTTTGACGGTCAAAGGAGGACACCGGGTGGGGATTGCGGGCAAAGTCTCCATTGAGGACGGTGAGATTAGGACGATGAAGCATATTACATTCCTAAACATCCGGGTGGCCCATGAGGTCATCGGCTGTGCGGAGCGTGTGTTTAAACTCTGCACAGAACATGGACATCTTCTGCCGGTGCTGATCGTATCGCCGCCGGGCAGGGGAAAGACAACGCTTCTAAGAGATATGATCCGTTTGGCATCAGACGGCGGAGAGACTGTGGGTGTGGTGGATGAGCGCAGTGAGATCGCAGCTTCCTATATGGGAGTGCCGCAGAATAAGGTGGGTATCCGCACAGATGTCATGGACGGATGTCCAAAATCAGAGGGTATGATGATGCTGGTGCGTTCGATGGCTCCCAATGTGATCGCTGTAGATGAGATAGGAAAAAAAGAGGATGTGGATGCCATGCTGTACAGTGCCTACTGCGGCTGTACCCTGATGGCGACCATCCATGGAAAAGATATGGAGGAATTAAAAAAGGTGCCGTATGTAGGGGAAATAATTCAAAGAAAAGTGTTTCAGCGTTATATTGTGCTCAGTGAACAGGGAGACGCAGGGTCGGTCAAAGAAGTATTAAATGAGGAGGGGGTGAAGCTGTATGGTTAAGCTGTTTGGGGCGGCCATTGTAATAATATCCGGGGGCATCCTTGGATTCTACCGGGCATCCCGTGAGAGAAAAAGACTGGAGCAGGGCATTGAGCTCAAACGGCTTTTGTATCTTTTGCAGGGGGAGATCCGCTACGGGCTGACACCGCTTCCCGATGCCATAGGGACAATAGCGGGGAAGATGAATTCGGAGTTTTCTGTTTTTTTGACGGATGTATCGAAAAAGCTTTCCTCCTACCAGGAAGAAACATTTTCCCAGGTGTGGAAGAGCTCGGTGGAACAGGACCTTGTACCCTATGTCCAGGAAAAAAAGATGCTGGAGCCGTTTTCAGCCATGGGGGATACAATTGGATATTTGGACAAGGACATGCAGGTGAAGACGATTGATTTCACCATTGAGCAGATTGAGGAGAGGATGTATCAGATCAAAGACCAGGTGATCAAAAACTGTAAACTATATCAGAGCCTTGGATTATCCTTTGGACTTCTCGTAGTGATTATTTTATTGTAAGGAGGATCTTATGAGCGTAAACATTATCTTTCGGATTGCGGCTGTGGGAATCCTGGTCACGATTCTTGTCCAGGTACTGAAACACTCGGGAAGGGATGAACAGGCATTTTTGATCACACTCGCCGGGCTAATTCTTGTACTGTCATGGGTGATCCCTTATATCTATGATCTTTTTGAGAGTGTACAGACACTGTTCACGATATCTTAGGAGGCAGCAATGGTTAAGATCGCACTTTTCGGCATCATAGCCAGTATTTTGACACTGAAAATAAAATCCATAAGGCCGGAATACGGCCTGGTGATCGGCCTGGTATCCAGCTTGTTCCTGGCCATTTATGCCCTGGATGAGATGGGAAAGATCATAGATCTGTTTGATACCATTGAGTCCTATTCAGGCATTCCGGGGACATACATACAAATCCTCCTGAAACTGATCGGTATTTCGTTTTTGTGTGAGTTTGCCGCCAACGTCTGCAAGGATGCTGGACAGGCAACCATGGCAAAACAGGTGGAGATGGCAGGGAAGCTGTCCATACTTGTGGTGAGCCTGCCGATTCTGGAATCCCTGCTGACCACACTAGAAAGGCTGATGGGATGAGACAAAAGATTATATTGCTTGCATTTATCTTTGTACTGATGTTTACTGCAAAGGTGTCTGCAAAAGAAGAGGAAGACTTAAGCGATTATTCATTTGAGCAGGTAGAAAAAACCCTGGAGAAAGCGCAGGTTCATTTTTCTTATGAGGAGCTGGTGAAAAAGCTGATCACAGGAAATATAAAAGGCGCTTTTTCCATGGTGACAGAAAGTATCGGGGACCAGCTGTTTTCGATCCTCTCAGAAAACAAAAATTTCATGAAGCAGCTGATTGTGGTGGCCATTATTGCGGCAGTGTTCAAGAACTTTTCGGATGCTTTTTTTCAGGGGAATACTGGGGACACGGCATTCTATGTAACCTACATGATCCTGATCGGGCTGATGGCAAATTCTTTTTTCTTTTTGAATTCTATCACAGACCAGGTGATCTCCACGCTTATTGATTTTATGAAGGGCCTCATCACGGCATATTCCATTGCGGTGGTGGCCACCACCGGGGTATCCACGTCGGTGGCACTTTATGAGATGTATCTGTTTGTGATCTATATTATCTCACTTTTGGTTCAGAGTGTGATTTTTCCGGCGGTCAAAATCCTGTTTGTCTTAAAGATCGTCAACCATATCTCTCTGGAGGAGAAGCTTTCCAGGCTCTGTGACGCCTTAGAATGGGCAGTCAGGGCGCTTTTAAAAGGACTTCTGGCCGTAGTGCTGGGAATTCAGATGATACAGGCTATGCTGCTTCCGGCCGTGGATTCCGTAAAAGATGGAATCTTAAAAAAGGGAGTCTCCATGATCCCCGGAGTGGGACAGGGAGTCAGTACGGTGACAACCACACTGATCGGATCCGCGGTGGTAATCAAGAACAGCATCGGGGCGGCAGGGATCTTTGCCCTGTGCGTGATCATTCTCGTGCCGCTGCTGCAGATCGGCGGGATCTTACTTTCTTACATTGGGACAGGGATCCTGCTCCAGCCTGTATCGGATAAGCGGATCACAGGATCTCTGGATGCGGTGATCAAGAGCGGCAAGCTGCTCATAAGGACGGTATTTACCTTAAGCATCCTGTTTATCCTGTCGATCGCTATCGTGGCATTTTCCACAAACATTAATTACTACACGGGGTGACGGCTTATGCAGTATATCAAAGCAATCGTTTTTTTTCTGATACTTATGACACTGGTAGGCCAGCTGTGCCAGGGAGACAAATATAAACCATATATCCGGCTGGTAACTGGATTTATGCTGCTGGCGCTTATGATGAAACCGGTGGCCTATGTGATGAATCTGGGACCAGAAGATATCACTGTATTTTCTAATATGGCATCGGGGAGCACGGAGTCTTCGTTCCGTAGCAAGGCCGTGGACAGTTATAAAAGCAGGGAGGAAAAGAAGATCAAAAAAATCCTTGCATCTTATAAGATTGAGGCTGAGGAAGTGGAAGTCGATGTGGATGACACAAAGGATGAGACGGAAATCAGTGAAATATCCGTCAAAGTGAAAAATGAGAAATTAGAAGGAAAGAAAGTAAAAACAGTACTTTTGAACTTCTATAATGTAGATGAGAGTCATATCAATATAAGTGAGTAGGAAGTGTATGATGGACAAAAAGGAACTGATTCAAAAAATTGAATCTATGGGTACAAAAAAAATCGTCTTGATCTTTGTTCTGGGCATCGCTTTGATTGTGTTTTCCTTTCCTTCATCCGGAAAGAAAACTTCAAAAAGCGCCAAGAGCACGGAAAGCCAGGAGGATACGTCATCCACGGACGCCTATGTCAAAAAACAGGAGCAGCGGCTCATGGCTGCGTTAAAGCAGGTGGAAGGTGTGGGAAAAGTCAAGGTGATGATTACTCTAAAATCTTCAAAAGAGTCAGTTGTCAACAAAGATACACCATATGAGGAGAGTACTAAAAAGGACGAAAAAACGGTAAAGGAAGACGAAGAGACCGTTTTGATTGATAAAGACGGGGAAAAAGTTCCTTACATAGTGAAAGAAGTAGAACCTGAAGTGGAAGGAGTTGTAGTGGTGGCACAAGGCGGAGGAAGCGATATTATCAACCAGAATATCGTCGATGCGGTGAGTGTGTTGTTTCACATTTCATCTTATAAAATAAAGGTGTTAAAAATGGAGGACTAAGGAAATGAAGAAAATCGTGAAAAAAAATCAATTAATCATCACAACTCTGGCTGTAATCATCGCAGTCGCGGGCTATGTCAATTATACGGGACAGTACATCACGACTTCAAAAGATAAAGCAAAAACCGTGAGCAATACGGCAAAGACGGCATCCCAGAGCCAGGCCAAGGATGACATCACCGATGTAGGAGAGGCAGTGCTCACAAACGCCCAGGTAAGCAATTATGTGGCAAAAGCAAAGCTTGAGAGAGAACAGACCCACAGCAAAGCAAAGGATACCCTGGAAGAGATCATCAAAGATAAGACCGTCAAGGACAGCGTGAAACAGGATGCAGTTGACAAACTCTCCACACTGGCAGAGCAGATGGAGATGGAGACAGCCACTGAAAATCTGTTGGGCGCCAAAGGATTTTTAAATTCCATTGTGACAATTCAAAACGGAAACGTGGACGTTTTGGTAAACTTAAAAGACATCTCCAAAGTGGAGAGAAGCCAGATTGAGGATATTGTCACAAGAAAGACCGGCTGCAAACTTGAAAATGTGGTGATCACGTCAATAAAAACAGAAGATTAAAGATTCGGTGTGTAAATTCCATGGGAAGGGATTTGCACACTTTCTTTTTTCTTGCATAACATCAATAAGTTTTGGTATAATTAACATACTGTATATATGAAGGATCATAGAACAGAAGAAAAAGTTTTTAGAAGCAATCAGCAGGAGGCTTTTTATGGAGAATAAAAGTAGTAGTTATAAGATTCAGGAAAAAGGGCTGCTCGGAGAGGTGAAGATCGCAGACGATGTCATCGCGATCATTGCGGGACTGGCAGCGACAGAAGTCAAAGGAGTCGCAGGCATGTGCGGCAATATCACAAATGAGCTGGTGAGCAAGCTGGGTATGAAGAAGCTTTCCAAGGGTGTACGCGTCAATGTGGAGGGAAACCATGTCAGCGTGGATCTGGCCATAGAACTGGATTACGGAGTCAGCATTGCACAGGTTTCTAAAAAGGTGCAGGAGAAGGTCAAGACAGCCATAGAAAATATGACAGGGCTGACCATCGATGAAGTCAACGTAAGGATTGCCGGCGTAGCGCTGGAAGAAGAATAATCAAAAGAGAGGCGGAGCTGTGAAAAGCAGTTCCGTTCTTACTGTAAAGAGAAAGGACCGTTAGATGACAAGGAGTAAATTAAGAGAGCAGATGTTCCGTCTGTGTTTTTCCATTGATTTTCATGCAACAGAGGAGTTTGAAGCGCAGGCTGACCTGTACTTGGAAGAAAATGATTTTTTCAGGAACAAAGAAAAAGAGTACATCAAGAAAAGGACGCTTGACATGCTGTCCCGTCTTGGTGAGATCGACCAGAAGATCAATGAAAACAGCAAAGGATGGGATATTAAGAGGCTTGGAAAGGCAGAGCTTACGATCTTAAGAATTGCGGTTTATGAAATTATGTTTGATGAGGATATCCCCAACAAAGTTGCCATCAACGAAGCAGTGGAACTTTCTAAGACCTACTGCAATGAAAAAGCGGCATCCTTTGTCAATGGGATTTTAGGAAAGATTGGTTAGATGAACAAGGTATTTTCAGTTGCGCAGATCAATGCGTATATCAAAAGAATCTTTCAGAGCGATTATGCTCTGAATCGGATTTATATCAAGGGGGAAGTCTCCAACTGTAAGTATCATTCCTCGGGGCATATTTATTTTTCCCTGAAGGATGATAAAAGCCAGATCTCCTGTGTGATGTTTGCCAACCAGAGGATGAACGGGCTGGATTTTGATATGGAGAACGGGCAGACAGTCATTGTCTCAGGGAGCATCAGCGTGTTTGAGAGAAACGGTACTTATCAGCTCTATGCCAATGAGATTTCCCTGGACGGCATCGGAAGACTCTATGTAGAGTTTGAAAAGCTCAAGGAGAGACTGTATCAGGAGGGGCTATTCGATCACGAGAAGAAAAAGCCGATCCCAAGGAATCCCAAATCGGTAGGCATCGTCACGGCGAAGACAGGAGCAGCGATCCAGGATATCATCAGTGTGGCAAAGCGGAGAAATCCCTATGTGCAGCTTGTGCTGTATCCGGCTCAGGTACAGGGGGACGGTGCATCGGATACCATTGTAAAGGGAATCCAGACATTGGACCGTTACGGCGTGGATGTTATCATCATTGGCCGGGGCGGCGGGTCCATTGAGGATCTCTGGGCATTTAACGAAGAAAAGGTGGCCAGAGCCGTCTATGCGGCCAGAACACCGATCATTTCTGGTACAGGCCACGAGGTGGACACGACCATCGCAGATTATGCGGCAGATTTAAGAGCAGCCACTCCCACTGCGGCATGTGAGCTTGCGGTGCCGGATCTCAGGGAGACACTGGAAGCCATTGATGTTAGAAAGCGCAGGCTTTCCGCACAGATGCAGTATGTCACAGGCAATTACCGTCTCAAGGTAGAGAGATACCGAAGGAAGATGCATGGGTTTGATCCGAGGCTTAAGCTCCAGGAACAGAAGATGATCTTTGCGGAATTAGAAGAACGGCTTCACGGGCGGATGGATCACCTCAAGAAGGACTACCGCCACAGGCTTGAGATCTATATGGAACGGCTTCACGGAATGTCACCTACAGCGAAGCTGATCGGGGGATATGGATATCTGTCAATGGGAGACAACGAGCCACTCACATCTGTGAAGGGGGTTAAGATCGGGGAGGAAGTGACGATCACCATTTCCGACGGGCAGCTCACCACAGAAGTCAGAGACATTAGAGATATTTAGATAACGGAGCACTTTTACAAATGAGACATGTAGAAGTGCTTTTTCTTTATAAAAATTTAAGTTGAATGAACGTCTGTTCTGAATTATAATAATAACAACTGAAAATAAGGAAAAGATAATTCACGGAAAATATGATATAATCTAAAAAATAGATGCAGAAAGGATATGAGGTACCACAGATATGGCTAAGGAGAAATTTCAGATAGATGAAGGATTTATACAGCTGGATGAGATCATCAAGCAGCTGGAGCAGGAGGACGTGAAGCTGTCTGACGCAGTAGCTCTATATACAAAGGGCGTGGAAGTGCTGAAGGAATGCAGGGATTCCTTGGACAAGGTGGAGAAGGAACTGATCATTTTAGAGCAGGATGGAGAACAGAATGGATCATTTTAAACAAGAGATGGCAAAGAGAACAGAACACATTGAGAGTGTGCTGGATATCTATCTTCCCAAACCGGAAGGACTGCAGAAGACAGTGCTTACGGCCATGAACACAACAGTCCGGGCAGGGGGGAAGAGACTCAGGCCTATGCTCATGGAGGAAACCTATAAGATGTTCGGCGGTACAGGCAGGGTCATAGAACCATTTATGGCGGCGATCGAGATGATCCATACCTATTCCCTGATCCATGATGATCTGCCGGCACTGGATAACGATGACTACCGCAGGGGACAGAAGACCTGCCATATCGTCTACGGGGAAGATATGGCGGTCCTGGCTGGAGATGCGCTGTTAAACTATGCTTTTGAGACCGCATCCACAGCTTTTGATATGGAGGACGCAGATCTTTTAAGAACTGCAAAGGCCATCCAGATCCTGGCAAGGAAACCGGGCATATATGGTATGATCGGCGGTCAGACAGCTGATGTGGAATTGGAGGGCAGAGAGCTTTCATTAGATGAGATCATGTTTATCCACTACAATAAGACTTCAGCTCTGATCGAAGCGTGTCTGATGATCGGTGCAGTGCTTGCGGGGGCTTCGGATCAACAGGTTTTTCACATGGAACAGTGCGGAAGGAAGATCGGGCTGGCGTTTCAGATTCAGGATGACATTCTGGATATTACAGGGACAGAGGAAGAGATCGGCAAACCCGTGGGCAGTGATGAGAAGAATCACAAAACCACATATGTGACGTTAAAAGGTATTGAGCAGGCCAAAAGAGATGTAGAGCTTATCTCTATGGAAGCGGTCTCTGTGCTTAAGGATTATGATGAGGCAGACGGTTATCTGACCGGTCTGGTGGAGTATCTGATCCACAGGACCTATTAAGCAAAAGGAAGACATTGAAGGAGTCAATATGTTAGAACAGATAAAGCATCCCAATGACATAAAGAGTATTAATCCGAAAGATTACAGACTTCTGGCCAAAGAGATCCGGAAGTTTTTGCTTTTGAATGTAAGCAGAACAGGAGGCCATCTGGCTTCCAATCTGGGAGCCGTGGAGCTTACAATGGCTCTGCATCTTACGATGGATTTTCCGAAAGACCAGCTGGTTTTTGACGTAGGGCACCAGTCCTATGTCCATAAGATTCTCACAGGCAGGATGGAAGGATTTAAAAGTCTGCGCCAGTACGGCGGCATGAGTGGTTTTCCAAAGCGCACGGAGAGTGACTGCGATGCGTTTCACAGCGGACACAGCTCTACATCCATAGGTGTTGCCCTGGGTCTTGCACAGGCCAGGGACCTGAAGGGAACGGATGAGACCATCGTGGCGGTTCTGGGTGACGGGGCTCTTTCCGGTGGTATGGCTTATGAGGCTCTTAATAACATGGCCAGACTCAGGGAAAAGAAACAAAAGCTCATCGTAGTACTCAATGACAATAAGATGTCCATATCGGAGAATGTAGGCGGAATGTCCGGCTACCTGAACCGGGTGCGGTCTAAAAAAGAATATGTAGATTTTAAAGGAAATATTGAAAAATCATTGATGCAGATTCCATTAGTGGGAGAACCCATTGCCAAAGGCCTAAAGAAATCCAAGGATTCCATCAAGCAGCTGTTTGTGCCGGGGATGATGTTTGAAGATATGGGGATTACTTATATCGGACCCATTGATGGGCACAATGTACCGCTTTTGGTGGAGACCTTTGAGCGCGCCAAGAAGCTGGATGAGCCAATCATTCTCCATGTAGTCACAAAAAAGGGAAAGGGATATAAGTTTGCAGAACAAGATCCTTCCCGTTTTCACGGAGTAAATCCCTTCAATGTTCGGACCGGGAAAGCGCTGAAAAGCGGGGGAGGTCTGTCCTATACAGATATTTTTTCCGAGACAGTCACCGCTCTTGCACAGGAAGATCCGGAGATTGTGGCTGTTACAGCGGCTATGCCGGAGGGGACAGGACTTTCAAAGTTCCGTGAGAGATTCCCGGAGCGTTTTTTTGACGTGGGTATTGCTGAGCAGCATGCCGTGGCATTCTGTGCAGGTATGGCAGCTAAAGGACTGAAGCCCGTGGCCGCTGTTTATTCCACATTTTTGCAGAGGGCATATGACCAGCTGCTGCATGATGTGGGCATCGGAAGGCTCAACATGCTGATCGGCGTGGACCGGTCCGGCCTGGTAGGAGCAGACGGTGAAACACATCAGGGTATCTTTGATGTGACTTATCTGTCTTCCATCCCAAATTTTACAGTGATGGCCCCGATCAACGGAAAAGAATTAAAAGAAATGGTCACCTGCGCTCTCAAAGAATTTGATGGACCCGTGGCTGTCAAATACTCCCGCGGCTCCGCATCCAATTTGTTTGAAGAGCAGTATACTCCGCTTAAAAAGGGGAAAGGATGTATCCTAAAGCAAGGCCTGGACATTGCACTGATTCCTCTCGGCAACATGATGGAGGAAGGAATTCTAGTATATGAAGAACTGATAAAGGACGGGTATACGCCTACACTGGTCAATCCAAGATTTGTAAAGCCTCTGGACGAGGAGTTAATTTGTTCTCTCATGGATAGACACCGTCTGATCGTAACGATGGAGGAGGGGGTCTTAAATGGAGGATTCGGGCAGCAGGTGACACAGATCCTCACCGAGCATGATTACAAAGGAAGGATCCGGAATATCGGTATTGATGACCGTTTTGTGGAGCACGGTTCCGTAGGTGAACTCAGAAAGATGCTGGGGCTTGACAGCGCGTCAATGACACATAAGATCAAAGAGTGGATTGGAGATAAAGCATGAAAGAACGATTAGATGTGCTTCTGGTAAAAAGAGGCCTTGCGGCGTCCAGAGAGAAGGCGAAGGCCATCATCATGTCAGGCGTAGTTTTTGTGGACGGCCAGAGAGAAGACAAGGCAGGCACTATGATTAAAGAGGAACTGCCCATTGAGATCAAAGGAAAAACACTAAAATACGTAAGCCGTGGAGGATTGAAGCTGGAAAAGGCAATGAACCAGTTCGGTATCCGCCTGGACGGCAGGGTGTGTATGGATGTGGGGGCATCCACCGGAGGATTTACCCACTGTATGCTTCTGAATGGGGCAAAGAAGGTCTATTCCGTGGATGTAGGGCACGGGCAGCTGGACTGGAGCCTGAGAAACGATGAGAGAGTCGTGTGTATGGAGCGTACCAATATGCGCTATGTAACTCTGGAGGATATTGATGAACCGGCACAGTTTGTTTCCATTGACGTTTCCTTTATCTCATTGACCAAGATCCTGCCGGCAGTTTACGGAATCCTGGAGACCGGAGGCGAAGTTACTGCCCTGATCAAACCTCAGTTCGAGGCCGGCAGGGAAAAGGTCGGAAAAAAGGGAGTGGTAAGGGATCCGGCGGTTCACGAGGAAGTCATTGAAAAGATCACAGAGTTTGCCAGCGGCAATGGCTTTGAACTCCTTCATCTGGATTATTCTCCGATCAAAGGGCCGGAGGGAAACATAGAGTACCTCCTTCATATGAGAAAGACGGAAGAAAAGCAGCATGAGAATGTCCTAAAAGGAAAGATACCGGAAGTGGTGGGGGCATCCCACGGTGACCTGGAGAAGGCAAAAGAGTAGAAGAAGGTAGACAATGAAGAATTTTTTGATTATGACCAATGAAGTGAAGGACCCCGGTTTTGCCGCATCGAACCGGATCAAGGAATATCTTGAGGCAAAGGGCGGGACGGCCGTCTTAAGAGAAGATTTTACGGAAGATACCCAGACTTACTCCAATATTCCCGATGATGCGGAATGCGTGATCATCTTGGGGGGAGACGGAACGATGCTGCATGCATCCCGGCTGATCGCACCTCATGACCTTCCAGTGGTGGGAGTCAATCTGGGTACCCTTGGTTTTCTGACAGAGATCGAAATGTCCCATCTCTCAGAAGGTCTTGACGATCTGCTCAATGACCGGTTTCATATCGAGGAGAGGATGATGCTGGAGGGATGTATTTTCCACAGGGATATTTCCTGTTACCGGCTTTCCGCCCTCAACGACATTGTGATCACCAGGAGCGGTTTTTCCAGGATTATTTCGTTTAAGATCATTGTCAACGGTGAGCTCTTGGATGTGTATGCTGCGGACGGTGTGATCATTTCCACACCTACCGGATCCACGGGATACAACCTCTCGGCCGGGGGACCCATAGTCAATCCGGAGGCGAATGTCATACTGATTACTCCGGTATGTCCGCATTCTTTGCAGGCAAAGAGTATTGTGCTGGGAGAATGGGATACCATTGAGATCCATATACAGAAGGTGCGCAAAACACAGCTTGAGGAGGCTCTGGTCACCTTTGACGGGCAGGTGGCAGAACGTCTGAACCCTGGCGATATCATAAAGATCAACAAGTCCCGGAAGGTGGCGAAGGTTGTCAAAGTACAAGAAAGAAGTTTTTATCGTACACTCCGTGCGAAAGTTGGTGGAAAAGCATGAAAAAAAAGAGACAGCAGGCAATCATTGAACTGATCGCCAAAAGGCCTATCGAGACCCAGGAGGAACTGACAAACCGTCTGAATGAACAGGGCTTTAAAACGACCCAGGCGACGGTCTCCAGGGATATCAGAGAACTTGAGCTGACTAAAATCCCGCTTCCGGACGGAAGACAGGCATATGGGCTGCTGGCCGCCAGGGAAAAAGAAGTAGCAAAGTCCTACCAGCGGATTCTAAATGACGCTATTGTTTCTATGGAGACAGCGGGAAATCTTCTGGTCATTAAAACGGCGGCAGGTATGGCGATGGCCTGTGCCGCTGCTCTGGATGATTTGGATCTTCCAGGGCTTTTGGGATCCATCGCAGGGGATGACACAATTTTCTGTGCGGTCAGAGAGCAGGAAAAAGGCAGCGATATCATCGGAGAGATTCGTCTGATGATGGAAAGCACAAGTGATAAGTAGGTGAACTATGTTACAGAGTCTGCATGTTAAAAATTTAGCTTTAATTGATGAGATAGAGATTCATTTTGATGAGCATTTAAATATTCTGACCGGTGAGACAGGTGCGGGGAAGTCCATTATCATCGGCTCTATTGAGAGCGCTCTTGGGAAGAAGGTTTCCAGGGATATGATCAGGCCTGGGGAAAAAGAGGCCCTGATCGAACTCTTATTCTATACAGAGGATGATGATATCCTCAGGGATCTAAAAGAGAAAGATCTGCCTGCAGAAGACGGCATGATCCTGATCAAAAGGGTGATCTCAGAAAAACGCAGCGTCAACCGTATCAACGACTGTATGGTCACATTGAAAACACTTCAGGAGGTTTCAGAAAGGCTCATGAACCTTCACGGACAGCAGGAGCACCAGACACTTTTAAATGAAAAAAATCACAAATCGATTTTAGACCATTTTTTAAGCCAAAATGGGAAACAATATGTAAAAGATACAAAAACGTCTTTTGGACACCTTCAGAAGCTTCAGAAGCGCAAGAGTGAGTTTGCGGTAGATGAAGCCCAGAGACTCCGGGAGATGAGCTTTTTAAACCATGAGATTCAGGAAATTGAGGATGCGCATCTCGTTAAAAATGAAGATGAAGCTCTGGATGAGCACTATCAGAGGATGGTACACAGCCAGGAGATCATGGAAGGCATGAAAAGTGCTTATGAGTGTACTGGGAATGAAACAGAAGTGTCGGTGGGAACGCTGCTCTCCACAGCCTTAAAGGACCTTCAGGGTATTGTGAATCTGGATCCGGCACTTGGAGATTCCTATGAACAGCTTCTTCAGGCGGAAGACATCATCAATGGATTTAACCAGCAGGTTTCAGAATATATGTCATCCATGGAATTTGATGCCGAAGAGTTTGCCCGCACAGAGGAGAGGCTTAACCTGGTCAACAGCCTGAAGGACAAGTACGGCAGGACCATTGAGGATGTGTTAAGCTACCAGTATAAGGCTCAGGAGAAGCTTTTAACATACGAACATTACGAGGAGGAAAAGGAGCTGCTCCTGAAACAGATCGCCCAGGCAGAAAAGGAGTTTTATGAAAAGGCCGGAAAACTGTCAAAAGAGCGCAGAAAGGCCGCAAAGATTTTGGAACAGCAGATTTTTAAGGCTCTCTCAGATCTTAATTTTCTCTCTGTTAAGTTCCAGATCAAGGTTTCACCTTCTGAGACGGCCAATGCTGACGGAGTAGATCAGGTAACTTTTTTGATCTCTACCAATCCGGGCCTTCCGGTGCGGCCTATGGCAGAAGTGGCATCCGGAGGTGAGCTCTCTAGGATCATGCTGGCTGTCAAATCCGTTCTTGCGGATGTGGATCAGGTCGGAACGTTGATTTTTGACGAAATCGACACGGGGATCAGCGGAGAGACGGCAAATAAGGTTGCCAGGAAGATGGCGGTCATCGCGAAGGACCATCAGGTATTAGCCATTACCCATCTGCCGCAGATTGCGGCCATGGCAGACGCTCACTATTATATTGAGAAGTATGCCGATAAAACAAAGACCACCACCACCATACAAAGACTATCCGAAGAGGATTCCCTGAGGGAATTAGGACGGATGATCAACGGCGATGATCTCACGGAAGCCGTTTTAAAAAACTCAAAAGAAATGAAAAGTTTAGCAAATGACGCAAAATTATACTGAGTGCTTTTCTTAGGTTTCAGACATAATAAAAAGGATGTATCGCATAAAAGCATACGTCCTTTTTTAAATCATTTATGATTTAATCTGTTTAGGAGGAAACCATGAGAAAATACTATTACCGCAAACTTCTCATTGCTCTGTTTGTTATAAACATCGTAGGAATCTGTGCCGTTTATTTCAAATACTGCAGAAATGTACTGCCCAATGCCATTGAGCTGACCATGGGAGAAAAAGCATGTCTAAAGTATGACGTGCCGGCTGTTGGGATGGTCAAGGATCAAAAGATCAAGCTAAACCAGCCGTTTGTTCTGACGAAGGACTCCGTTGGACAGGATGAGATCAAAGCAAAGCTGTTTGGAACCATTCCATTAAAGGACATTAAGGTGAATGTTGTCAAACAAAAAACACTGGTGCCCAGCGGAAAGATCGTAGGTATCTATGTGGAGACAAATGGGATCCTTGTATTGGAAACAGATATGATCACAGGCGTAGACGGAGGCAACCATACTCCGAGCGCAAATAAGCTGTATCAAGGTGATTATATTCTGTCAGTCAATGGATCAAAGGTTGAGACAAAGGTTGATTTTATGAAAAAAATCAATGAATGTAATGGTAAGGAAGTCACTCTGCAAGTGATCCGGAACCATAAAAAAACAAAGATCAAGATACAGCCTGTCCAGTCTGTCACTGACAGCCAGTATAAGATCGGGGCATGGGTCAGGGATAACACCCAGGGGATTGGTACTATGACCTACGTGGCAGGTAATGAGTTTGGAGGACTGGGACACGGCATATGTGATATGGACACCGGAAAACTGATGGATATTAAAGGTGGATACCTGCTAACTCCGCAGATTGATACGATTCAGAAGGGTAAATCCGGTTCTCCAGGAGAAATCGTCGGAAGCATTTATTACAAGGAGGCGAATCTTCTGGGAACGATCCGCAAAAATACCAAATATGGAATTTACGGAACTACTCAGTCGGATAAAAAAGACAAAGCCTACCGTATCGGTTATAAGCAGTCAGTAAAGACTGGAAAAGCGCAGATCATAAGCTGTATCAGCGGTAAGAGGGAGACCTATGATATTGAGATCAAAAGTGTGGATCAATCCAATCATGATGTACTAAAGGGGATGGAGATTGAGATTACAGATCCAAAGTTGTTAAAACAGACCAATGGTATCGTTCAAGGTATGAGCGGAACTCCTATCATTCAGAACAACCACATTATAGGTGCTGTGACCCATGTCTTTGTGGACGATTCGACAAAAGGGTACGCAACCTTTATTGAAAATATGCTAAATTCCTCTAAATAAGATGATTTTGTTGTTATTTACAAAGAACTTGCGAAGGATAAGGGGTGTTTGTAAAGTTTGCAAAAATATATAATTATATTGTAAATAAAAACAGAATCGGAGGACTTAACATGAGCAAAATTAATGTGGCAATCGCGGATGATAATCAGAAAATGGTCAGTATGATGACTCAGCTTTTAAACTTAGATCAGGATATCGAGGTCATCGGAAGTGCAGGCAACGGTGAAGCAGCCGTGGAGATTATCAAAGAGAAAAAGCCGGACGTTGTTCTTCTGGACATTATCATGCCGAAGCTTGACGGAATTGGGGTATTGGAAAAGCTTCGTGATGAGCGACTGGAAAAACAGCCGACGGTGATTATGGTGACTGCCATGGGTCAGGAGAGTGTTGCCGAGGAAGCAATGGAGCTGGGAGCATCTTACTTTATCTTGAAACCATTTGATTCGGAAATGGTAATCCGAAAAATAAAACAAGCAAAATTAGACAAAAAAGTACAGAAGCCTTTTGTCGCATTAAAGAACCAGGAAGGGCTAAATAAAAACCAGCTGGAAATCATTATCACAAATATTATCCATGAAATAGGTGTGCCGGCTCATATTAAGGGCTACCAATATTTAAGAGATTCCATTATGCTGGCCATCTACGACATGGATATTCTAAACTCAATAACCAAACAACTATATCCAACAATAGCGAAACAGTTTGGTACTACATCTAGTAGAGTGGAAAGAGCAATCCGCCACGCTATTGAGGTGGCCTGGGGTCGTGGAAAAATGGATACGATCGATGCTTTGTTTGGATATACGGTTCATGCGGGAAAAGGGAAACCGACAAATTCAGAATTTATTGCACTGATTGCTGATAAAATCAGACTTGAGTATGGAGATCGAATCGTGTCGCAAAAAATGTCTGAAAATGATGGAAGATAGTAAATATTGTTTGATTATGCGATTGACAAAGGGGAATATGCTTGATATATTTCTCTCTTAGAATGGTTAGATTTGGATGGAGGGGTATACATAATGTATGATAAACGGAAAATTTTGATAGCTGTCAGCAGTCAAAATGAGGCTAAGGAACTTTGCAGAGAAATGGAAAATGAAATGCAGGTAGTGGGAGTTGCCTATGACGGTGCCTCCGCAGTTAAGCTAATTAAGGAACAAGAGCCTGATGTAGTAGTGATTGATATCGTCCTCCCGGTTTTAGATGGACTGGGTGTGATTGAACAGTGCAACGGTACCATAGCCGATGACAAAATACCTTCTTTTATTGCAATAACCTCCATAGGAAACCAGAGACTGATCGAATGTATCAGCCTTATGGGTGTAGACTACTGCATGATGAAGCCGTTTCATACAAATGTGTTAATTGACAGGATCAATCAAATGATGAGAATGAAAAGGGTGAACAACAATTACCCAAAGACTTTTGAGGTAAAAAGTGAACCCGCTCAAAAGACGTTTACGGAATATGATATTCAAAAAGATGTGACAAAGATCATCAGGGATCTTGGGATTCCTGCACATATAAAAGGCTATCAATATATCAGGGAAGGCATCATAATGGCGATCCATGATGTTAACATGATGAATTACATAACAAAACTATTATACCCAACCATAGCTCAAAAATATAAAACAACTTCCAGCAGTGTGGAAAGAGCCATCCGCCATGCCATCGAAGTGGCTTGGAGCAGAGGAAAGATCGAACTGCTGGAAGAAATGTTTGGATATACGATCAGTGCCGGCAAAGGAAAGCCGACAAATTCTGAATTCATAGCACTCATTGCGGATAAACTCAGACTGGAATATCATATGAATGCCTCTTGATTCAGTAGAAAACCGCCAGAATGCTATTTCGGTTACAATTCTTTGATGCCTGAAATATCAGGAATGCACATCATTGAATAATTAGTATGGTAAATGACAAATCCAGGCTTTGCTTTCGGCGGTTTTTTTAATTCTTTTCTCTGGATATAATCAATTTCCACTTTTGGAGCCTGACGGCCGCTGGAATAAAAAGCGGCAAGCCGGCCGGCTTCTTCAAAAGTAGCATCCGGCAGAGTATCCGCCTGTTCCTTTTTGACTATGACGTGTGATCCTGGCATATTTTTTGCATGGAACCACCAGTCTCCTCCGTTAGCAAACTTAAAGGTCAATTCATCGTTTTGATAATTATTTTTGCCTACGTACATATGAAAGCCGTCAGAAGATACAAAGTGGAGAGGTTTCGATTTGGCTGGTTTTTTTACCCCTTTTGAACCCCGTTTTTTCAAGTAGCCGTAATCTGAGAGTTCCTGCTTGATGGATGCAAGATCCTGTTCATTCTCTGCAAGGGTAAGAGAAGACGCAATCGATTCCAGATGCATCAAGTCATCCTTTGTCTCCACTGTAAGCTCGGAGAGAGCCTCAAAGGTCCTTTTCAGTTTGTTATATTTGGTAAAGTATTTCTGTGCATTCTCCTGAGGAGTTTTCGCAGGATCAAGAGGGATCGTGATTTCCTCGTTGGTGTAATAGTTCAGGCACGTGAGGGATTTGGATTCAGGCTCAAGCCCGTATCCATATGCCTGGATCAATTCTCCATATATTTTGTATTTATCTCTTTTTTCTGTATCGAGAAGCTGTTTTCTCTGCAGATCATATTTCTTGCTCGTACGTTCCATAGAAGTCTGGACGATTTTTCTCAGATCCGCAGACTTCTGTTTCATTCTTGTATACTTTTCTTTTTCTGAATAATAGCTGACTAAAACATCGCTAATGGAAGGAAATATCTTCACGTCATAAGATGTCTCATAGGATGTCATAGGAAAACAGGAAAATTCTTTTGGTTCTCCATTCTGATAAATAATATTTGGCACATATTCGTGCTTTTCCACAGCAAGAGCCAGTTTCTTAAGCTGAGCGTAAAGGTCAGAGCACTGATCTTGTGTCAGAGCATCTGTGGGCTGGTTTCCGTCCACTCCGGCGCGGTAACAGATCTCGTTTGCCAAAAATGAACTCATGCCTGTGATGGAAGAATAAAGAGCCTTCCCCATGGACACCGGTTTTGGTTTGATATCGCTGAGGAAATCCTCCAGAGTCAGAGACTCAATATCCTTTTTATGCTGCGTTGGAGGAGTACAGTACTCCATTCCCGGCAGAACTTCCCGCTTGGAACTCATATTGGCCCCCACGTGCCGGATGCTGTCCAGGATCATTCCGTCCTGTCCTACAAAGATTAAATTGCTGTGTTTGCCCATCAATTCAATGATCAATTTTTTTCGACATACATCGCCTAGTTCATCCAGATGTTCCACGGTGATCTCAATGATCCGCTCATAGCCCGGCTGTTCTACAGAAATGATCCGGCCATTGCTCAGATGCTTTCTCAAAAGCATACAGAAATTGGGGGCCTGGATGGGATTTTGTTTGCCCTGTCCTGACAGATACACGATCGGCAGGCTGGGACTAGCGGAGAGATGTAGCCTTAAAGTCTCACGGTTCTGTTTGATCACAAGGGTGATCTCATCAGCCTCAGGCTGGTATATCTTATAGATTCTTCCGTTTAAAATCTTTTCGTTTAATTCATTTACAATATTTGAAATGACAAATCCGTCAAATGCCATAGTTGCACCTCCATTTTTTAGACACTCGTATTATAGCACGTCGCACCTTGTTTTGGTTGATTTTTTGCTGGCAAAGCAGGTATAATGGAAAGGTAATTTGCAGAATATGGAGGACCGAGTCAATGATAGATGAACAAAACAAAACATGGTCAGACCGCAGGCATCTGATGTGGTGGCCGATTACCTTTACAAAATACAGGGTTGAGAACCAAAGATTATATACGGAGACGGGACTTTTGTCAACACATGAGGAGGAATGCCTGTTATACAGGATCATGGATGTATCCTATGAGAGGAGCTTCGGCAACCGCGTGTTCGGTACCGGTACTATCCGCCTTACGACCAAGGATGCCTCTACTCCGGTCATTGAACTCAAGAATATTGCGGATTCCAGAAGGGTCAAGGATCTGTTGAGCCAGTGGATCGAGGAGGAACGCATCGCCAAACGGGTGGTGGGACGTGACATGTACGGCGCAAGCAGCCACATGGATGATGATATGCCGGATAGAGATATGTAAAACAAATGCTGCCACTGTGGAGAGAAATTTCTGCGGTGGTTCTGTCATATATCAGCACTGAAAAGGTTGACAACTAAAGGATAGACTGGTATGATTACTAAAGTGTTTAATGTGGTAGCGAATTAGCACTTTAATTTGTTAAAGTAAAGAAGGAGAAGAATTATGAATCAGAAGAGGGTCCATACGCCGGAAGGAGTAAGGGATATATACGGATTGGAATGTAAAAAGAGACTCAGGTTAAAGGACAAATTAAACCATGTATTTGGACTTTACGGCTATGAGAATATCATAACTCCGACTTTTGAATTTTTTGATATTTTTAACAGCGAGAAGGGAACAGTTTCCTCCAAAGAGATGTACAAATTTTTCGACCGGGAGGGGAACACCCTGGTACTTCGCCCGGATATCACGCCTTCTGTGGCGCGCTGTGTAGCAAAGTACTATGACAGTGAGGAGCGGAATCTGCGGTTTGCCTATACGGGAAATGTTTTCTTAAACAACTCCAGCTATCAGCTGAAGCTTAAGGAGACCTGCCAGATGGGCGCGGAACTGATCAATGAGACATCCAGCCGCGGGGATGGGGAGATCATTGCTATGGCCTTGGATTGCTGCCTCAATGCTGGACTTAAGGACTTCCGCCTGACCATCGGACAGGTAGAGTATTTTCAGGGGCTTGTGGAGTGCATTGGGGATCAAGACGTGAAAGAACAGCTGAGAGAGCTGATCATCAACAAAAACTTCTTTGGGCTGATCGAATTTGTGGAGGGGCTTGACATTCCTCAAAATATAAAGGATGTGTTTGTCCAGTTCAATGAACTGAATGGTGATGTGGATATCCTTGATAAGGCTGACGCGCTTGTGTCCAACGAGACTTCAAAGAAAGCCATCCAGAAGCTGAGGAAGGTATACCGGATGCTGGAAATCTACGGACTGGAACAGTACATAAGCTTTGATCTGGGGATGCTCAGCCGCCATAATTACTACACCGGGGTGATTTTTAAAGCCTACACTTACGGAACGGGAGATGCGGTGTTAAAAGGCGGACGTTACGACAACCTGATCGAACAGTTTGGCAAAAAGGCACCGTCCGTTGGATTTGCCATTGTACTCGATAATCTGATGATGGCTATGGAGCGCCAGAAGATCGAAATGGAGGCTGATACCGCGGATATGCTGATCATCTATGAGGAAGATGCCATGGAAGCCGCCATTCCTGCTGCTGTGGGCTACAGGAAGGAAAACAAGACAGTCATATTGGAAAAACGGGACCGGGGCCTTGAAGAGTATCAGGCTATGGCTTTGGACCAGTCTATCGGATGTATTTTATATTATGAAACCAGGGATACCGTCAGGGATTTAACGAAAGGGCAGTAACATGAGATATATAACATTTGCACTGGCAAAAGGAAGACTTGCCAAGAAAACATTATCTTTGCTGGAACAGATAGGGATCACCTGCGAAGAGATGAAGGACGAAAAAACAAGAAAACTGATCTTTGTAAATGAGGAGCTGAAGCTTAAGTTTTTCCTTTCCAAAGCCAGTGATGTGCCGACTTATGTGGAATATGGCGCGGCTGATATCGGAGTGGTCGGAAAGGATACGATACTGGAGGAAGGCCGGAATCTTTATGAGGTACTGGACCTTGGATTCGGCAAATGCAAGATGTGCGTGTGCGGACCTAAGGACGCCAAAAAGTATTTAAACGGCAGCCAGCTGATCCGTGTGGCATCCAAATATCCGAATATCGCAAAAGAATATTTTTATAACAAAAAACTCCAGACCGTGGAGATTGTAAAACTCAACGGATCTGTGGAGCTTGCGCCGATCGTAGGCCTTTCAGAAGTCATTGTGGATATTGTGGAGACAGGATCTACTTTAAGGGAAAACGGGCTGGAAGTGTTGGAAGAGATCTGTCCGCTCTCTGCCAGGATGGTCGTGAACCAGGTGAGCCAGAGAATGGAGCAGGAGCGCATCAGTAAGATTGTCATTGAGTTGAAAAAGTTATTGGACGAGAAAAAACAGAGGTAAGGCTATGAGAACGGTAAAGATCAACAAAGATTCCATTGCAGACATTTTGAATGATCTGCTGAAAAGAAGCCCGAATCACTACGAGGGATATCAGGAACAGGTGGATGCTATTGTCAATGACGTAAAGGCAAGAGGCGATGGGGCGGTGTTTGAGTACACCGAGAAGTTCGACGGGACCAAGCTTACAGCTGACACGATCCTGGTCACGGAAGAGGAGATCAGAGAAGCTTATGACAAAGTGGATCCGTCTCTTTTAGCGGTTATAAGAAAGGCCATTGTCAATATCCGTGATTTCCACCAGAAGCAGAAACAGAACAGCTGGTTCGATACACAGGAAAACGGTATTCTGTTGGGACAGAAGGTGACGCCCCTTGCAACCTGCGGTGTCTATGTACCGGGAGGAAAAGCAGTTTATCCTTCCTCTGTCCTCATGAATATTGTTCCGGCCCATGTGGCAGGAGTAAAAGAGATCATCATGGTCACACCTCCGGGCAGAGACGGAAAAGTGAATCCGAATACCTTGGTTGCAGCAAAGGAAGCAGGGGCAGCGAAGGTATATAAAGTCGGAGGGGCCCAGGCTGTGGCGGCATTGGCTTTCGGAACCGCCTCCATCCCAAAGGTGGATAAGATCGTGGGACCGGGAAATATTTATGTGGCGCTGGCCAAAAAAGCGGTGTACGGCAACGTGAGCATCGACTCCATCGCAGGACCGAGCGAGATCCTGGTGCTGGCTGATGACAGCGCCAATCCGCGGTATGTGGCAGCGGATCTTTTATCCCAGGCAGAACATGACGAGATGGCCAGTGCCATCTTGGTGACTACAAGCGAAAAGCTTGCCAAGAAGGTTTCGAAAGAAGTGGATGGTTTCCTAAAACAGCTTTCCAGAACGGAGATCATGGAAAAATCCCTGGACTCCTTCGGCTATATTCTCATCGCCAAGGATCTAAAAGAGGCAGTGGATGTGGCAAATTCTATCGCATCGGAGCATTTAGAGATCATGACAGAAAACCCGTTTGATGTTATGACCAGAATCCAGAATGCGGGGGCAATCTTCATCGGGCAGTACAGCTGCGAACCGCTGGGAGATTATTTTGCTGGACCAAACCACGTACTTCCCACCAACGGAACTGCAAAATTCTTCTCTCCGCTGAGTGTGGATGATTTTATCAAAAAATCTAGTGTAATCTATTACTCCAGAGAAGCCCTGGAGCCGGTCCACACAGATATTGAAACATTTGCAGAACAGGAAGAGTTGACAGCTCATGCCAATTCTATTAAAGTGAGATTTGAAAACGATTAAGAGAAAGGAAGCAATATGAGCCGCAGTGCAGAAATTATCCGGAATACAAGTGAAACAAAGATCAGGCTGTCCATCGATCTGGACGGGCGAGGAGCCTCTGAGGTAGATACAGGCATCGGTTTTTTTGACCACATGCTCATCAGCTTTGCCAAGCACGGTTTTTTCGACCTGAAGGTAAAAGTGGATGGCGACCTGCATGTAGACAGCCACCACACTATAGAAGATACCGGAATTGTTCTCGGTGAGGCCATCAAGCAGGCAGCCGGCGACAAAAAAGGAATTAAAAGATACGGCTCCTTTGTCCTGCCGATGGATGAGACTCTTGTGCTGTGCGGTCTAGATCTGTCAGGACGACCTTACTTTGACACGGATCTTACCTTTACGGCAGACAGGGTCGGTGGATTTGATACTGAAATGGTACGGGAGTTTTTCTATGCCGTATCCTATGCCAGTGCCATGAATCTGCATATCAGGAAATTGGCCGGTACCAACAACCATCATTTGATGGAGGCGGCGTTCAAGGCATTCGCTAAGGCGTTGGATGAGGCATGCAGCATCGACCCGCGGATCACAGATGTGCTTTCCACGAAAGGGGCATTATAAATGGAAGAACAGATAAAAATTATCCCATGTATTTATGGGGAAGAACTTTCAAAGGCGGCAAAGGCTTACGACCATGCGGGGGCGGACGCTGTCAGCTATTATGACACAAAGATCACGGCGGAGACCGTAAAAGAGATCGCCAAGGACATAGATATTCCTCTGTATGCAGGGGGAGGCATAGAGGATCTGGAAGACGTAAAAAAGATCCTGTACGCAGGAGCTTCTAAGGTCTGCCTTGAAAAGAGTGTTCTCGTGGACAAAGAGATCGTAAAGAAGGCCAGTGACCGATTTGGAAAGGACCAAATCATCGTGTCCATGGATCTGGATACCCAAAAAGACGCAGCGGCATTTGCAAAAGAGATGGCAAGGCTCGGGGCAGGAGAACTGCTGCTGGTGACAGATAAGGGATATGATGGTTATGCAGAGCTGATTGGGCAGATCAAAGAGGTATCCGGGCTTCCAATCATGGTGAGTATTCCTGATGCTAAAGAAGCAGTCAGGGTATTAAAGCTTACCGGGGCTCATGACCTGGCGGTGGCGTCCGTAGATTCTTTTCCTGTCATGGAACTGAAGCATCAATGTAAAGCTGCTGGATTCGCAGTCAATACTTTTGAAAGTTCTATGAGCTTTGATGAATTTAAATTAAACAGTGATGGAATGCTAACGGTAGTTACCCAGGATTATAAGACCAATGAAGTGCTCATGGTTGCTTATATGACAAAGGAAGCGTATGAAAAAACTGTGGAGACCGGGGTCATGACCTATTACAGCCGCAGCAGGAACGAACTTTGGACGAAGGGAGATACCTCAGGACATTATCAGTACGTGAAGTCTTTGACTATTGACTGCGATAGAGATACCCTGTTAGCCAAGGTAGAGCAAGTGGGAAATGCCTGTCATACCGGAAATTATTCCTGCTTTTTCACGGATCTTGTGAAGAAGGAATACAAAGATGACAATCCGATGGAAGTATTCCAGTCTGTCTATGATGTGATCATGGACCGCAAGGAACATCCGAAGGAAGGCTCCTATACCAATTATTTGTTTGAAAAAGGAATTGATAAGATCCTTAAAAAGGTCGGTGAGGAAGCCACGGAGATCGTCATTGCGGCTAAGAATCCCGATGTGGAAGAAATGAAGTATGAAATATCTGATTTCTTATACCATCTGATGGTGCTTATGGCGGAACGGGGCATGACCTGGGACGAGGTGACCAAGGAATTAATTGAAAGAAAATAATTGTCATACGCTGTCCGATTTGATATAATTGCCACATGAGCAAACCAAAGAACTGTGGTTTGATAAAGGAGGCAGGACATGCACGCATATTTATCAGAGTTTATCACATATCTGATCAAGTTTATTTTTTTGCTTGCTGTATCGGTAGGCGGTGTTTTTTTCGGAAAGAAGCTGGCTGTCGGTAAGATGCAGAAGAAGTCGCAGAAAGCAAAGGAACAACAGGGACCGGATCAGCAATAGATGTGTAAGATAGAATGGAAAGCCTTCTGAATGTAACAGAAGGTTTTCTTTATTCCATAGGAAAGTTCTCCCTATGGAACAAAAAAGCCCTCCGGGCATGATGCGCACGATGTGCCAAGGAAGGCTGCTTTGCAGCCGCACATCGGCGCGCAAAGCGGAACAAGTCCCTCGTGATTGAGGGATTGAGGGAGTTGAAGCGGACTTGTCCGCTTTGTTCAATGTAATAAGTGTAATACTAATTTTAGGAGGATGGAAATTTGAAGGCATATGGAGTGAACGAATTGAGGAAGATGTTCCTTGATTTTTTTGAGAGCAAAGGGCATTTGGTGATGAAGAGTTTTTCTCTGGTTCCCAAAAACGATAAGAGCCTTCTGCTGATCAATGCAGGTATGGCACCGTTAAAGCCGTATTTTACCGGACAGGAAGTGCCGCCGAAGACCAGAGTCGCAACCTGTCAGAAATGTATCCGTACCGGAGATATCGAGAATGTAGGAAAGACTGCAAGACACGGTACCTTTTTTGAGATGCTCGGAAACTTTTCTTTCGGGGATTATTTTAAGACTGAGGCAATCCGCTGGTCATGGGAGTTCCTCACAGAAGTTGTAGGACTTGATCCAGACCGTCTGTATCCTTCTGTATATCTGGATGATGACGAGGCATTTGAGATCTGGGAAAAAGAAATTGGCATTGCCCCGGAGAGGATCTTCCGCTTTGGAAAAGAGGACAACTTCTGGGAGCATGGAGCAGGACCCTGCGGGCCATGTTCAGAGATCTACTATGACAGAGGAGAGAAGTACGGATGCGGAAGTCCGGACTGTACGGTAGGCTGCGAATGCGACCGCTACATGGAAGTGTGGAACAACGTATTTACTCAGTTTGAAAACGATGGAAACGGCAATTATGAAGAGCTGGAAAATAAAAATATTGATACTGGAATGGGTCTAGAGCGTCTGGCTGTTGTAGTCCAGGAAGTGGATTCAATCTTTGACGTGGACACAATCAAAGCGATCCGTGACAAGATCTGTGAACTGGCGGGTGCGACTTACGGTGCGGATGAAAAAAATGATATTTCCATCCGGGTCATCACAGACCATATCCGTTCTGCGTCATTTATGATCTCTGATGGGGTCATGCCATCCAACGAAGGGCGCGGATATGTGCTCCGCCGTCTGATCCGCCGTGCGGCAAGACATGGAAGAATGTTAGGCTTGAAGGATCTGTTTTTGGCGGGCTTAAGCAAAACTGTGATTGCGGAATCTAAAGACGGATATCCAGAACTAAAAGAAAAAGAAGAATTTATCTATAAGGTTCTCACAAAAGAGGAAGAACAGTTTAACCGTACTATCGACCAGGGACTCCAGATTCTTGCCGAGATGGAAGAAGACATGGAAAAGAAAGGGAAGAAGCAACTGGAAGGAAAGGATGCTTTTAAGCTCTATGACACATACGGATTCCCACTGGATCTGACAAAAGAGATCCTTGAGGAAAAAGGTGTCTCCGTAGATGAAGACGGATTCCAGGAAGCTATGGAACAGCAGAGAAAGCAGGCCAGGGCAGCAAGGGAGACGACAAACTATATGGGAGCCAGTGCTACGGTATACGAACAGCTGGATCCATCTATGACATCTGAGTTTGTAGGGTATGACACGCTGACCTGTGAGTCTGAGATCATTGCCATGACAACGGACAAGGAAGTGATGGATACTCTGGTGGAAGGCCAGAGGGGAACCATTATCTGCTCTAAGACACCGTTTTATGCTACCAGCGGTGGCCAGGAAGCGGACCAGGGTGTCATATTAAGCGAGAATTCCTCTTTTGCCGTAGAAGATGTCATAAAGCTTTCCGGAGGAAAGTTCGGGCATGTGGGTTATGTCAACGAAGGAAATTTAAGTGTCGGTGAAAAAGTTCTCTTAAATGTCAACGAAAGAAACCGGCGTCAGACAGAAAAGAACCACAGTGCAACCCATCTTTTGCAGAAGGCTCTGCGCACTGTCTTGGGAAGCCATGTGGAGCAGGCAGGTTCCAGTAACAATGCGAAGCATTTAAGATTCGACTTTACTCATTTCTCTCCGATGACACCGGAAGAGATTAAAAAGGTGGAGGATATCGTCAACGAAGAGATTGCCGCAAACCTGGCCGTGGATACAAAGCTGATGTCTATGGATGAGGCTAAAAATACAGGAGCTATGGCATTGTTTGGTGAAAAATACGGAGACGAAGTAAGGGTTGTCTCCATGGGAGACTTCTCAGTGGAACTTTGCGGAGGTACTCATGTACCTAATACAGGCGCGATCACTGCATTTAAGATTCTATCAGAGACCGGTGTGGCTGCAGGAGTCAGAAGGATTGAAGCGATTACAGACAAGGCAGTTTTTGAATATTATGAGAAAATGGAGCAGGAACTTTTAGAGGCTGCAAAGATCGTAAAAGCAGCTCCTGCAAAACTGATGTCACGTCTGGAAGCTTTGATGGCGGAACTGAAAGAACTGCACAGTGAGAACGAGTCTTTAAAGAGCAAGCTGGCAAAGGATGCACTTGGGGATGTTATGGATCAGGTGCAGGAAGTGAACGGAGTGAAGCTTCTGGCAGCAAAAGTGGCGGACGTGGATATGAACGGTCTGCGTGAACTGGGCGATTCCCTGAAAGACAAGCTTGGGGAAGGTGTGATCGTTCTGGCATCCTCCATGGGAGGAAAGGTGTTCCTTGTGGCTATGGCCACAGCCGGAGCCCAGAAAGCCGGAGCCCATGCGGGTAATCTGATCAAGGGCATCGCCGGATGTGTCGGCGGAGGCGGAGGCGGCCGTCCGAATATGGCGCAGGCAGGCGGAAAGAAGCCGGAAGGTATTGATGAGGCTATTGCTAAGGTGAAGGAAGAACTGGAAGGGCAGTTAAAGTAAAAACTAATCGTTAGGAGCAAAAAGAAATTCATGGATACGCGGTTAGGGCTGCTATCCATGGATTCTTTCTTAAGAAGAATCAGTCCATTCATGATATAATAGATTGACCCTAGAATTCAGTATGCTGGATTCAAAAAAGAATTTAATCCATCAGAGATCTTTCAGATATTTATCGTGGCAGCAGGGAATGGCACCCAGAGCCTTCACCGGAAGCGCTGGAATTTCTGGGGAAGATTTAAAAAATTATATGATCTACGCATATGAGACTGACATTGAGGAGAAGGTGCCCAAAAGCCTGTGGGAAGAAGTTTGTCAGGATGTTTAGATATCAGAAAAGAAATCTCTTTTTTCAGTGGAAACATCATTTTTACTATTGACGAATATCCGAATTATGGTATAATAATCTAGTGCAAGAAAGTGCCCAAACAGTCATAATGCACAA
>OLSH01000319.1_pt1 | contig 47136 bp, 46 predicted proteins | sample 1643221 | NCBI WGS metagenome assembly OLSH01 (sample SAMEA3136681, study PRJEB25190) | human gut metagenome | biome: human gut; feature: human-associated habitat; material: faeces | place: Austria | collected 2013 | reverse complement strand
GTTTTCTTACCTCATCTGACTGCTGCTTGATCATATAAGAATATCCGATAAATGCCAGTATAGCGATCACCATGACAAAAGCCACTGCAATTTTCATCCACATAACAAACCCTCCGTAATAAATTCTTCAAAGTATATACATCCAAACCGCGAAAAAATGAAGGATTCCTCCCATCGCCAGGACCAAAGGATAGACAGGGTATATCCTTTTTCCCCGCAGGCTGTGTATGACTATCCCTAAAGTGCATAATACATTCCCTGCTGACAGCAGATAAAATCCTATCCGCCCAATATCATTGATGTAAAAAGCCGCACAAAAAATAGGAAGCCATGCATTCACTCCGATGCAGATTCCCCAGACACTGTGGAATCTTTTCATATTAATAGATGCAAAGGTGATTCCCAGCACGGCGATCCCCACAAGGATGCCAAACAGACTCCATGCGCAAGCCGCGTGCTCTTGTCTTAAAACACCTAAAAACAATGGAAACCATCCAAAGACTGGCACTAGGACTGATATGCAGTGAAGGAGCACAAGGAATACGTTTTTTCCCTTACAAGGCTTGAGCCCATAAAAGATTGATGCAGCAATATGAAACAAGATCAACCCCGCCCCATAAAGACAGGAGGCCAAAATTCTGCTGCCGCTGCCAGCTCCCGCTGACTGAATCACACACAATACCAATGCCGTAATACTAAACAGAACCCCTATGATATGAAAAATCATATAAAATATCTGCTTTTTTCTTTCCATCACGTTCACAAAATATTGATCCTTTCTCTTTTGCTGTTCTTAATGATTATAAGATAGGCAAAAAAAAATAACAATACATATCTATTGTTATTTTACAGCAGTTTCCTTATAATGGTATTAAAGAATCGCCAACCGTGAAAAGACCGAAAGGAGATTCACATTATGAAAAAAGCATGGATCATATCAGCTCCGATTTTGTCTTATTTTTCAGCATTTCTATTGATAGAGGAAGAAACTAGGGATCTAGTCAACCCTGATACTGTAATAACAACATTCATACTAAAATGTACCTTCTTTATATTGACAGGATTTCTTGTCTGCCTGTTTTCAAAAAATGTGGCACTCGTTATAAAGCACAGATCCGTAAATATCATATGCGCAGCCGAAATCCTGATACCGGTCATAATCTGGAGATTTCTGACCAGCCAAGAATATATGGGCAATTTAGAATATTTTCTTTGTACCTATTTTATTTTTCTCGGCAGTTATCTTCATGCTCTTGTTAGCTATCTTACCAAAAAATCCGGATGAAATATCTTTTTGATATCTCATCCGGATTTATGCCGTGATTGAAAATTTGTTGTTTAGCCTCTTGTTTTACCGCCGGCCACGTTGATGGTTACTCCATGTACATAAGAAGATCTCTGGCTTGCCAGGTACACACACATGTCTGCCACTTCAGAAAGCTTTCCAGATCTTCCAAGCGGTGTGGTGGATGTCTTGCTGTATCCTGCTCTTAAGTCCTCCACTGTGATCCCTCTTGTGTAGGCAAGAGCTGATTCGTATGCTAAGGTCCTTAAGCCTGTGGCTTCCATGATCCCTGGTGCCACTCCTACTACGCGCACTCCTTGTTTTCCTAACTCTTTCGCCCAGCTTCTGGTTAGAGAATTCACCGCGTTCTTTGTCGCCGCGTACACGCTCTGTCCCTCAGAACCTTCCAGTCCACTCTCTGAGGACATATTGATGATGACGCCCTCTCCTTTTTCCACAAGGATCCTTCCCACTGCCTGAGCACAGAAGAACACTCCTTTTAAGTTGACGTTGCACACTTTATCCCACACTGCTTCGTCTAACTCATACTGTCCTTTTGGCTCGTTCGGATCTACCAAAAGCCTTGGGATGTTGATTCCTGCGTTGTTTACTAACACATCCACGGTACCGTATGTATCCACCACTTCTTTGACCATGGCGTCCACATCTTTTGCGCTGGTCACATCAGTCTTAACATAATGGAACCTGCCGTCTGCTGCCTCGAACACCGGTGCTTCCGGCGCCATATCAGAGACAACAACATTACATCCTACATTTAAAAACCCCTGGGCTGCTGCTTTCCCGATCCCGGATGCCCCTCCGGTCACGATGACGGTCTTGCCGTCAAGTCCCAGCCATGATTCATTCATAATAAAAGCCCTCCAATTCAAAGCTTAAAACTTATATCTTATCTTCTGCCACTGACTGTTCATGTTCTGACAGATTCTTAAAGGAATCCCATTTTGTAGAAAACAGCAGCAGGAACAGACTGTCGATCACTGCCATTGCGGCCATCCTGGTAAAGCTGACCTGATCGTGGAACACCTGCTCTCTTGTCGCTGTCACGATCGTGTAGTGGCTCGCCTCTGCAAGCGGCGATTTGGCCTGATTCGTGATCGCCACAACTTCTACGCCGTTTTCCTTTGCGATATTTGCCATGTTGAGCAGATGCCTGGAAGCTCCGGAGGCTGAGATAGCGATCATCACGTCGCCTTTTCTCATGGTCCTGGCATAAGCTTCCTGGGTTTCCCAGATGGTAGAGCTGACTGCCGGAATCCCCAGCTGGTTAAACTTATAGGATCCGTCCAGAGCCACGGGGATCGTATTCCCCATAGCGGTAAACTCCACTACGTTGGCATTCAGGATCAGGTCTATGATCTCTCTGAGCATCTTTCCATCGATGCTGCTCAGTGTTTCCTTCAGTTCTTCCATCTTGCTGGCCATGATATTTTTCAGCGACTGTTCAATGTTGTCTATGCTGATCTCATTGGAAAATTCATGATCATCCTGCTCCCGCATCTCCTTTGCCATCTTGATCTTCAGATGGTGGTAACCGTTGCACCCGATCTTTTTGCAAAACCGGACAATTGTAGCCTGGCTTGCTTCACATGCAGCAGCCAGCTCTGATACTGACATCTCGATCGCCTTTTCCTGATGGTTCATCAGATAATCTGCCACCTTTTTTTCGGCATCAAACAAACTGTCATACGCGGAAAATATCTGATTCCTTACCGTTGCTTCCTTTGCCATAAAACTCTCCCTTTCAAATCTCTGGAGCGTTTTCTAAAAAATATGTCTCTGCTTCCGCGCTCCATAAGTGACCGTGTTTTTCCAGAATTGGACGGAGTCCTTCTATTATTTTATTGTCACTTATTTCACCCAGGTTGTCAACTTCTGTCAACGGAAATTCCCGGTGTGTGTACACAACCTTTTTCCCTCCGTTGAGCTTTGGAAGCTGTTTTGTCGTTTCTGCCACCTGATCCAGTCCCAGAACATGGGTGGCGATTTTTGCCACATTGACAATCTTGTTTTCGATCAGTTCAATAGACTGTTTCATATCGTCCGTATTTCCGCCGCTGGTGCCTATAAAGTGTGTAGAGTTATAGTGCACATTGTAGAAGTTGACCGGAGCTGTAAATCCTGTATCGGCAGGCCCGGAAAAGAAGTTCAGACAGCCGTCAAATGCCAGCAGTTTTTCTCCCTGTGTCACCATCTGTTCATTGGGCGCAAATACAAACACATCATCAAATCCGCGCTGATCCTCTGTCATCTCCCGAAGCGGAACACTGAAGTCTTCCATCTGTTTTGTATTGACATAGACAAGCTTCACTCCCTGGCGTTTGGCCTCTTCCTCTGTGTAAAGTTTTCTTGCCAGATCCAGCTTGGATTCTGTCCTTCCCGTGATAACCAGCAGACCTGGTTTCTTCGGTCCATGCAGGGCAAAGTCGATGGCCAGGAATCCCATGGGGCCGGTAGCCCCTAAGATCGCCAGATTTCCGCCCTCTTTGATACCCATGACATGGTCGTAGCTGTACATTTTTTTATGATGATACTGGGCGTTAAAGGCCCCTACCACACAGGAGAGCGGCTCCACCAGAGAGCCTTCAAAGAAGGACTCCCCGTTATATTTTAAAAGAGAACCGTTTTCCATGATCTGATTCATCAGTACGATCTTAGTGGCATCTCCTCCCGCATAAGGATAGGAATATCCCGGCGCAAAACCGTTCTTCGTCCCGATATTCGGCTGGATGACAAACTTATCCCCTGCATGATACTGGTCTTTCCACTTTTCTCCTACTTCCAGGATCACACCGCAAAATTCATGTCCCAGAATGATTGGATTTTCTTTGATGTCTTCCGGCACTTTTTTATGCTTTTCTCCCTGTATGGCCGCTTTATAGCTGGACATACACAGGCTGTCTGTGACTACCTCCGCAAGAATCTCATCCTCTTTGATCGGAGGAAGCTCAAATTCTTCCAGTCTGATATCTTCCCGTCCATACAGTCTCACTGCTTTTGTCTTCATTCTTCACTCCTCCCAGAGAATCTTTACGCTCCTAAAATACCTAAACCATAACCGATAATACCAACTGCAAATAAGATGAAGATGATCAGGATCGGGCTGATGTTTTTCTTTAACAGACGGCAGACAACTAAGGTAAGGACAAGTCCCAGCAGTCCCGGCAGTAACTGGTCTAAAATGTTCTGCACTGTTGTGATGGTTGTTTTACCGTTTGCTGTAACCTTAGACACAACCAAAGGCACGTTGATGGTGGTCCACTTGGATACGAGGGCACCCATGACAAACAATCCCAGGATAGATGCACATTCTGTCACCTTCTGAAGCATGTTGCCTGCAAGATTTTTTACTAAATCCAGTCCCTTTTTATATCCGAATTCCAGTCCAAAATATAACGCTGCCAGACGGACTGCATTAAACAGTACGAAGAATAAAAGCGGTCCCAGCACATTTCCAGTCAATGCCATAGATGCACCGATGGCTGCCGTGATCGGGCGGAGTGTTCCCCAGAAGATCGGATCGCCGACTCCGCACAGAGGTCCCATTAGACCAATCTTGATACTTCCGATGGTTCCCTCGTCAATATCCGCTCCGTTTGCTTTTGTCTCTTCAAGAGCCGCTGTCACACCGAGCACTGGTCCTACACATCCCGGTGTTACGTTAAAGAATGTCATGTGGCGCTTTAATGCTTCTGACTGCTCTTTCTTTGTATGGTAAAGCCGTTTGATTGCCGGCACCATATCAAATGCAAACCCAAGAGCATGAATTCTCTCAAAGTTGAACGATGCCTGCTGGAAGTTGCTCCTTATAAACATGTTGACACGGTCTTTTTTTGTCAGAGTATTTTCTGTCTTTTTCATATCTTCACTCATATCTTATTTCCTCCCTTTTCCTAATCTAATTCATCGTCTAAATCGTCATCCAGGTCCGCATCCACTGATGCCCCGCCTGCCGGAGCCGCGGCTGCCACAGCTGCTTTCGGCATATTGAACTTTGGATTTAGCTGTATGTAAATAAGTCCGAACACGATACCCATGATACCAAAGGCAACTAAGTTAAAGTCTGTGAATGCCGCAATGACGAATCCCAAGAAGAAAAACGGCATCAGGTATTTCGCTCCCATCATGTTCAATACCATCGCATAACCCACAACAACGATAAATCCACCTGCTACGGAAAGTCCGGTTGTGATCACGTCAGGGATCATGTTGAGCATATTCTGGACTCCGGAAGGATTTACGACCATGGATACTAAAAGACACGGGATCGCAACACGCAGTGCCTGTACTGCCAGAGCAGTGATATGGCACACATCGATCATCCTGAAGTTTGCATCTTCTGCATACTTATCTGCTGCATGCTGGAAGAAAATAGTGACAGTCCTTGCCAATACGGTCAGTACCTGTCCTGCAACTGCTACCGGAAGCGCGATGGCGATACCGGCTGATACAGACTGGTTACCAACGATGACCAGAATGGTGGAGATGACACTGGCAAGAGCAGAGTCCGGAGACTGTGCAGCTCCGATATTCATCCATCCAAGTGCGATCATTTCAAGAGTTCCTCCGAGCATGATTCCGGTCTTTACATCACCGAGGATGATTCCGACTAAGGTACATGCGATCAATGGTCTGTGTGTCTGGAATGAATCCAGTACACTTCCCATTCCTACGATACATGATACGATAAACAGCAATACAATTTGAATTCCTGATAATCCCATAATAGTTCCTCCCTTTCTTTTCCTCTATCAGATTTTGGTCATTAAGTCGATTTTGTTGTCTGTAGCTACCGGACGAATCTCCAGTTCGACGCCAAGTTCATGCATTCTCCGGAACGCATCCTTGTCACTTTCATCTACAGATACTGCTTTGGTGATCTGTTCTTTTCCGGTCTTGAATGCCATTCCCCCGATGTTTACACTTGTGATCGGAACTCCCCCTTCGATCATCCTCAATACGTCCTGCGGACATGTGAACAAAAGAAATACAGTATCATTTTCATACTTTGGATTGTTGTAGACACGGATTGCCTTTGCGATATCCACAACGCTTACTTTGATTCCCGGAGGCCCCACCTGTAATAGTAAGGTCTTTCTGATATCGTCCTTTGCCACCTCATCGCTGCAAACGATAATCCTCTCCGCATTTGCTTCCTTTGCCCAGACTGTAGCCACCTGTCCGTGAATCAGCCTGTCATCGATCCTGCATAAATTGATCTTCATTATAACTCATCCTCCTCTTCTTCTTCGTTCTTTTGGTTTAACAGAGTTTTACATGATTTTATGTAAGTATCTTTTCCAAGTTTCTCATACACTTCCCATGGACGAATCCCTGTAACAGTCTCCCTGATGCCAACCACATCGAGGAGCATCGGCAGGCTCAGACCGGAAATCACGTCTGTGTTCTCTGTCTCTGCCGCGATCTGAAATGCCGCATTATAAGGACTTCCCCCAAACAGATCCACTAAGAACAAGACATCTTCTCCCTCCGTCATATGTTCCCTGTATTTTTGTTTCAGGTCGTCTGCGTTTTCACCTGGAACAAAAGTAACAGCCACGGCATCTTCAATTTGACCGAATACCATGTTTGCTGAATTGACTGCTTCCTGTGCCAGTTGCCCGTGGGCAGCGATGATCAGTTTCATACATTTCCTCCTTCAAAGTAACTTTATTTTGTTTCATAATCTTATGTGAAACTTTATTTTATATTTATATTTTAACTATAAAATTTTATTTTGTCAATACATTTATACAAGAAACAAAACTTTATTTCGCACAAACCTGGTGGATGAAATCTGTGCGTTTTGCACAAAAAAAACGTATGTCCCCAATCGGAACATACGCCCTTATTTATCTTGTCTCTAAAAATGTAGCTTCTTTCTTTCCTTTCTCATCCTTTGGATAAGCTTTTACATATTCTTTGGCATACCGGTAGGCTGTCTTGAAATCAAACTTTGCCTCATATAGACTGATCCTTGCAAACATCAGCTCTTTTTTCTTTGTGGAAAGCTTCTGCTTTAAGGCCTTATTTACAACAGCAAGCCCCTTGTCGTACTTTTTCTGTTTCGCCAGGATTCCGTATTTTGCATAGTAGCTCTCTCCCTCAGAAGGAAGAGCGGCGATGCCTTCGTCACACACCTCAAGGGCCTTTTCCTCCTGCCCAAGCCCCACATAACAGAGGGCTTTCCACTCATAAGCTCTTCCCTGCGGCTTCTTTTCTATGATCTGGTCATAAACATGGACCGCGTCCTTATACCGTTTCAGCTGGTAGAGTGATTCCGCCTGATAAAACATCACATCGTTTTTCTGGCTCGTCCACACCAGTGTCTTCTTTCCGCACGCTTTTTGAAATGCCTCATATGCTTTCTGGTATTCGCCTTTCGTGAGATATTCAATCCCCTCATTCCCCGAAAGCCGCTGTGTTACATATTCATATCCAAGAAATCCTGCTCCGCCGATCACAATGACCAGCACCGCAATCAGGACTGCCTTTAGTTTTTTATCCATATAAATTCTCCTTTACACTTCAAGTCATTATGATTTTAACACAACATGCGCAAAATTTCATCTGAAAAAGCTAATTAACATTATCCTGCGATCGTTTTCTGATACTTTTTGTACAAAAGAATCGCTGCCAAAGCTGCCGCCGTCTCTGCTATGGGAAAGGAGACCCATATTCCATTGGCACCCATTTTTGAAACCAGGATCAGGGACAGGATCGGAATAATAAAAAACTGTCTCAGGGTAGAAACTGCCAGAGATGCAGTTCCTCTGCCCAGAGCCTCAAATACACCGGAAAACACCACTCCAGCTGCTGAAAAAATAAAGCCGATGCTGATGATCCTAAAGGCCATAACTCCCATTTCCATCAAAGAGCCTCCTGCATGGAACAATCCCATGATCTGTGTTGGAAAAGCACAGAACAGCACAGTTCCTGCCGCCATGATCCCGCCTGTCACCAACAGGCTGAAACGGATTGTCTCTTTTACTCTCTTATCCTGGCCGGCACCGTAATTATAACTGATGATAGGCCGCATGCCCTGGATCAGTCCATTGGACGGCATATAAATAAAAGTCTGCACCTTAAAATAGATCCCCAGGACTGCGATCCCCACCTCTGAGATCCCTGCCAGTATCCCATTTAAAATAGAAATCAGGATGGAAGGCAGAGACATAGTAATAGCAGAGGGAACCGCTACCATATAGATCCTTTTTAGCAGAGCTCTGTCAAAGGAAAATCCCCGGAATCTGATGTGAATGGAGTGTTCTTTGCGAAACAGCAGGAAAACAGCAAGTAGACAGGCACTCCACTGCCCAATCACTGTGGCTATGGCCGCTCCGGCTACTCCAAGTCTCGGAAATATCCCCCAGCCGAAAATAAACAGAGGGTCTAATATGATGTTAATCAGTGCACCCATAGCCTGTAGTATCATGGGAACTTTCATGTTTCCCATGGCTTGAAAAATCTTTTCTATGGCCACATGGACAAGGGACCCGGCAGACAAGAGAACCACGATATATGTATATTGACTACTCAGTGCCAATACTTCCGGATCTTTTGTAAACATGCCCAGATAGGCACGGATTCCCAAAAGCCCGATTGCGATAAAAAATAAAGCGTGCACACCGGCCAGCACCAGTCCGTGAACGGCAGCCTGATCTGCCTTTTTTGTATCTCCTGTTCCGTGGCTCATGGCGATACACGCATTGATCCCCACGCCAAGCCCGACTCCCACCGATAAGATCAGATTCTGCAAAGGATAGGCCAGAGAAATCGCCGTGATGGCATTCACTCCCAGCCTGGCCGCAAACATGCTGTCTACAATATTATAGAGGGATTGGATCAACATGGAGACCATAGGAGGGATCGCCATGGAGATCAGCAGGGGAAATACCTTTTTTGTACCCATTGGGTTTGTTGCAGTATCCATAATTTCTCCTCTCATCATCAAAAAAAAAGCTATATATTTTTCTGTTTGTGAATCAGAAACAGAAAAATATATAGCTTTTCTAAAGCAGAGTCAGAATATCATATTAGAAAAGTAGCTGTCAAGTGATGAAGAAAAAATATTTAAAATCCTTATACGGTTTTGTGTCTATCCATCTTCATTTGAGGAAAATAATACCCAGAACAGCTTTATCTTTCGTGAGTGTGTTACTTTTTCTATTTTGACTGATCCGGATATCATAATCCTCTTAGGAATTATATTACATATGGGCATATTTAACAAGAACTACATAAAAAATACTATCATATCATTTACATTACTTTACGATCCAAAGTCCCTTTTGAGAGGAACCCTCCCTTTGTAAACTTCCGTTATTACGCATTTTTTTCATATAATATTTTACGGTGTTCAAATTCATATTTAACAAACGAGCCAGTTGTTTTTGTGACAAATCCGGTCTCTGTTTAAGCAGATCAATGATAGCCTGCTCTGTAGTTTGATTAGCTTGGGTAGTGGCTTGGGTAGTGGCTTGGGTAGCGGCTTGGGTAGTGGCTTGAAGAACATCTGGCCCTCTTCCTATATCAAATGAGTAGCCATCATCTAAGGGTACAACAATACGAAATACATCACCCTCTACAAATTCAGGCTCATTTCCAGAATAGTATTTACAATACTTAAATAAATTTCGCACGCCAGACCCAAGTTGATCGGCATATCCAATATTCCTAAAAAACGATGCAATGACAGGGTTCTTCGGATTTGGTTCCAGATTTTCTGGTGTAATAAATGCATCCTGAGATGCCCTGTTTGCGTTTTCCACATACATTTGATTTCTTTCAATCACAAACTTTGCCTGATAAGAACTGGTATACTCACGATGAATAAGAGTATTGGCAATCATCTCCCTAGTAATGATATTTCTCAAGCTTTTTCTCTGATCCTCCTCAAGAAAAAACTTATCCGAAAGATGTTTTCGTCCAAACTCCATAAGCTGCTCATAGCTTTCAATTAAATTCGTCTTAATGATCTCTCTGTCATCATATCGATCCACATTAACCCGGCGTAATAAAGCATCCGTCACATAGGCCGGAGCCACATCCATAATCACGTCGTCTTTTCCCAATAGCATTACCGCTGCAAGATTATATCCCTGTGCACCTGTTATACGGTCAGTACCATAAAGGCGGGAATATTGAAGCAATTCTTCATCAGACATACTACTCCAAGGATGCCTCTGTCCGTTACTGTTATTCGCAGCCATAACACGAAGCCTCGGAAGCAAATCCATCCTCAAGTCTTCTATTTTTACATAGGGATATATCTTTTTTTCTGTAAAAATGTCCTGCTTCCGGATATACATCTGTGCAATCTGAGCAGTTGCCGTAATCTTTACATCTGCATCATCTACACGATCGTAAATAACTTTCTTGTAGCTGTGTACTTCTGCGCTTGGCGGTATATGCACATGGATAATCGTTTTCCCATCATATTTTATAATTTCTGGACACAAATAAATTGTAGGTGCAAATAATGCTGGATTACTAAGACTACTGATAAAATTTTTTAACATATTAGGTGCCGCTTTTTCCGGCACTCCACGAACCGTACCATCGTCCAGCACACCCATGTAGATATCCCCGCCAAACCGATTCAAGAATGAGCATACCGTTTCATAAACATCATTTTCAATACCATTCCCACAGCGTTTAAATTCTACCGCAATTGTTTCACCTATTTCAAATATTGATCTTAAAGTAGATGAATTCATGACTTCTTCCTCCTTCCTCATCAGCAGTGGTAAATATAACTTTCTGCTCAGAATCTATCTCATTTATCATAATTTCCTATTTACAATAAAAGCATACTATATATCTATTTAATAATCCAGACCTCATTTAAGCTCCTGGTTCCAAAACATTAAATGTCTCTGTAAATTTAATTACTATTCGGGCAGACTGTCCCTGACACAAAGTTTCCCATACCCCACCTGCGAATTTGGATATTCCGTAAATCCCGGAAGCTCTCTAGCCCCTTTCTGCAGATATGCTTTGATCTTCTCCCCGTATAAGAAAGGATCGTTTCCTTTTATAATTCCCCACTCCATCAAAAGAGCGGCACTGCCAGTCACAAACGGTGTGGCCATGGATGTTCCACTCATCCTTGTGTTCCCTCCTCCCGGACTTGCTCCCAAGATTCCCACACCCGGAGCTGTGAGATCAGGTTTTTCCATACAAATATTCAGATCTCCCCTGCCGGAGAATGAAGCATACGAATTATTATACGCATCATAAGCACCGACCGAAATCACACTTCTTGCCGTAGACGGGATCGTCAGGGTAAGATCAAGGCTTGGCTCCAGAAATCTGGTCCCCTCATTGGTCCCCGCAGACACAGGCAGCCACATATAGTAATCCCCTCTTACCACCTGCACGGGTTCCATGTAAAGCAGCCACTGTCCGCTCTCTATCTCTTCCCTCTGGGATACAAACGAAAAATAAATTTCCTGGAGACGGTTGTAAGGCGTGGGAGAACCATAGTAGACATACACTGTGGTAGCCCCGTAACGGTAATCGGTCCTTCCCGTCTGGTCCAGAATCTCCCGCCGTTCCCCCGAAGGGCTTGTAAGCCAGATCCTGAATCGATCCACATAATTTTTCCAGAGCTGAAGATTCAGGCTCTGTTCATATGGCGCAACAGCAAAAATCACTTCTTCTGACTGCCTCAGACATCCCTGCCGATGCCTGCCTGAATCTCCTTCGTTTCCGGTGCCGATGCAGATGGCTGTCTGCCATTGGTTTGCCATCTGGGCAATATACGTCTCAAGAAGAGAATTTCCCCGGTGGTCTCCATAATTATTTCCGTAGCTTAAATTAATACTGACCGGTTTGCCCTCTGCCTCGGCATACCGGATCACAAACTCCAGAGCAGTCATCAGCTGGGTCGTTTTTGGAAACCCCTGTTCTATTGTAACTCCTAATTTTACTACGATCAGAGAGGCCCTGTCTGCCACCCCCTGTCTTCCGGCACAGATAGAGGCCACATGGGTCCCATGGCCGTTGGTATCCCTGCTCGGAACAATCTGTCTTGCCTCGGCAGAAGGTGCATGCAGCGCACGGTTGATCTCCTCCCTGCTGTAAACACTCCCCTCAAAAAACCCTTCCGGCGGATTTCCCGGGATGGTCTGGTCCCACAACACTTCGATCACCGTATCTCCCTGGGCATCGGAGAAGTCCGGGTGAAAAATATCAATGCCCGTATCAATCACTGCCACATAAACACCCTCGCCGCGCAGACCGCTTCTTCCTTCCCTGACAGACAGAATACAGGAAGCCGCGATACCCGCCTGGTCGCTGAGCAGAAGGCTTTTGGGTTTTTCCATATAAATGACCTGGGGCAGCCTGGAAAATGCATCGATGTCCTGTTCTGGCAGATAAACCACGGCATACTCATTGCTCAGTTTTTCTATACGGCCTCCTTCCGGCACCGGCAGTTCATTGATATCTCCAATATATCGGATGATCAATTCCCACAGATTCTGCGCCCTGTCGTATCCCACATCCAGATCTCTGCTCTTTTCCCGTTCTTCCGGTGTTAAACTCAAGGAAAGATTCAGCTGGTTTTCTAATTTTTCATCCATAATAATCTCCGCAATTCCCCTGTTATTTGAATCTATGAACCGTCTCACCTCTTCTATTTATAGTTTTTATCTATTAATACTACTGAACCGGAGGTTTCCCACCCATTTCCAAAACAATCAGCTCCTTTCTATTTGCTTTTCATATAACATAGAACATTTATTTCATGTAAAGTAGAAGCATCAAGAAGGAGGAATGTTATGAGAAATAAACAATTATTTGCTGTACTGGCTGCCGCAGTCCTTTCTGCTGCTGTCCTGTCCGGATGCAGCTCAAAAGACAAAGAAACATCCAAGAAGGAAACCACCACACTGACCATCTCCGCAGCTGCCAGCCTTACGGATGTAACAAAAGACATCGCCAAGAAATATAAAGAAAAGGAGCCCCATGTAAAGCTCAATTTCTCTTATGGAAGTTCCGGCGCCCTTCAGACACAGATCGAAGAAGGCGCAGAGGTGGATATCTTTATGTCAGCCGCCCAGAAACAAATGGACGCCCTCTCCAAAAAGAATCTAGTCAACAAAAAATCACATGTGGAACTGCTGGAGAACAAACTGGTGCTGATCGTTCCAAAAGACAGCAAGACTTCCATCAAGTCCTTTGAGGATCTGGCAAAATCCAGTGTCAAAAAAGTGGCGCTTGGTGAGCCAAAGGCCGTTCCTGTTGGACAGTATTCCGAAGGGGTCTTCCAAAAACTCGGAATATTAGATAAAATTAAAGAGAAAGCAAACTATGGAAGCGATGTGCGCCAGGTCCTCACCTGGGTGGAAAGCGGCGAGGTGGACTGCGGAGTTGTCTACATGACAGATGCTAAAATCTCCGACAAAGTAACCGTTGTCTGTGAAGCTCCAAAAAAGGCTGCCGATCCTGTCATTTATCCTGTCGCCGTATTACAAGACAGCAAACACAAGGACGAAGCCCAAAAGTTTGTAGATTACTTAAAAACTGACGAAATACTGAAGCTGTTTGAGTCTTACGGCTTTCAAAGGGTAAAATAATGTTTGATTTATCACCGCTGTGGATTTCATTAAAAGTAGCCCTGCTGGCTACCATATTTACCTTTATACTAGGCATCTGCGCTGCCCGGGCAGTGGTAAAACTAAAACATGGACAGGCTGTCATTGACGGCCTGTTCACTCTGCCTTTAGTCCTGCCCCCCACAGTTGTAGGCTTTTTTCTGCTGCTGTTCTTCGGAAAAAACAGTCTGATCGGACAATTCTTTTCCCGGTTTGACTTTTCCTTTGTATTTTCATGGCAGGGGGCTGTCATCGCCTCCACCGTTGTCGCATTTCCGCTGATGTACCGCACGGTCCGCGGGGCTCTGGAACAGATCGACCCAGAATACCTGTACGCAGCCCGGACTCTTGGTATGACAGAGGGAAAAATATTCAGAAAGATCATCATTCCCATCGCCTGGCCCGGGATCCTGGCAGGAACAATCCTTTCCTTTGCCCGGGCCCTGGGTGAATTCGGTGCTACCATCATGATCGCAGGAAATATCCCCGGCAAGACTCAGACAATGTCAGTGGCTGTTTATACGGCAGTACAGGCAGGCGACCGTGAAAGCGCATATCTTTGGGTCATTGTCATCATCTGTTTTTCTTTTGTGATGATGATCGCCATGAACTTCTGGACATCGTTCCAGGTACGTTTAGCCCGCCGGAAAAGATGGAAAAAATGAGCCTTTATGTAGACATCGAAAAACGTTTCCCTGAGTTCTGCCTGAAAACAAAGTTTGAGGCTGAAAACGAAGTGCTTTCCATTCTGGGTGCCTCCGGCTGCGGAAAAAGCCTCACCTTAAAGTGCATTGCAGGAATCGAGACGCCGGACCGGGGACGTATCGTAATGGACGGCAGGGTTTTATTTGACTCAAAAAAACGGATCAACCTGCCCACCAGGGACCGAAACATCGGATATCTATTTCAAAACTATGCCCTGTTTCCCCATATGACAGTAAAGGAAAACATTGCATGCGGACTTGGCTCCAAACATATAAAAGACGTTAGCTGCTGGATTGAAAAGTTCTATCTGACAGGACTTGAAGATCATTATCCGGCTCAGCTGTCCGGCGGACAGCAACAGCGCACGGCCCTTGCAAGGATGCTCGCCTCCAACCCCACCCTGATCATGCTGGATGAACCCTTTTCTGCACTGGATGACTACCTGAAATGGCAGCTGGAACAGGAACTTAGGCGCACCATCCTTGCCTTTCCCGGCACTGTTTTGTTTGTCTCCCATAACCGTGACGAAGTCTTTCGTATGTCTGACAGGATCGCTGTCATGGGAAACGGCCAATTAAAAACCATGCAGTCAAAAAAAGAACTGTTTCAAAACCCGAAATCACTGGAGGCGGCGCTTCTCACCGGTTGCAAGAATCTGACCCATGCAGAATATGTGGATGAACATACCTTCTTTGCTTCCGACTGGAATATTACGTTGACATCTTCCGTTCCAGTTCCAAGAGATATCAAATACGCTGGATTCCGGGCCCATTATTTTTCTATTGTGCCGGACGGATCTCTTTCCAATACCATGGAGTGCAGGATCACTGACATGATTGAAGATACCTTTTCCATGATCCTTTTATTCAGGGAGACGCACAATCTGAAAACGGGAGACTGGACAGGTCTGCGGTTTGAGCTTCCAAAAAACATATGGCGCAGACAGGAATTCAAGGATACACTTTTTCTCAGATTCCCCGAAGACCGGTTCTTATTTATGAAAGAGGACCCGGCGCAATGACCAAAAAAAGAGAAGCCAGGCAAAAACAAACGTTTGCCCGGCTTCTCTTTTTTGTCTGCCTTTTATACGAAGTCGTCTGGTGTATCAATGTCCTCTGTCTCCTCTTCCCCGGCTTCAAATAAGAAAACGTCCTCCGGATGCCTTAAGACTACCTGCTTTCCTCCCCGGTCACCCCGGATGGAGAGCAGCTCTCCTGCGTAGCGGCTGTGAAACACGCATGGATTTTTAGGCGTACCCTGTTTTGAAACACATCCGATCCCTTTCCCGCTCTCGAAAAACTGACAGAGAAATGCCTTTACTGTTGCCATTTTAAGTCTCGGCTGGTCCGCTGTAAAAAATAAGTAATAGGCTTCATCCTCCAGCCTTGCCCGGAGCCCGGTCTGCATGGAGGAGGAGATTCCCTGTTCGCTGTGATGGTTGATCAGACAGGCTGCCCCCTGCCGTTTGGCTTCCTCGGCGATCTCCTCATAGCGGGTGACAACAGCTGCATCTGCCTCCTCAAACTCTCCGACCAGCTTTACCATGAGGTCCATGGTGTGCCGGTACATGGCTTTTCCGTCCACCGGGTATAGAAGCTTGTTGGATCCGAATCTGCTGCCGAAGCCTGCAGCCAGCAGGATCATATGAATCTTCATATCTTAGATCCTCTCAAAAAGCACTCTGACATGTCCACCGCACACCATTCCGAGGCTGGACGCATCTTTGGCGGAAAGATCATAATCCTTGACCTGCACATCCGATACCCGCCCGGCATCCCGGCACGCAGTGAATTCCACATTGCCGCCCCCGATGCTTCCTGCTGTCTGTCCGCCATCCGCTAAAAACATCTTGCTTCCGGTTCCTCTGGGAGAAGAACCGCTTTTGGAGAGGATCGTCAACATTACTCCGTGCTGTCCTTTAAGAACAGCCTCTGCCACTTCCATATCAGCAAACCCAGTATAACGGCGGTTCTTTTCCTTTACGATCTCCGCCATGATGCTCACGGCAATCTCCTCAGGCAGCTGTCCGCCCAGGGGAAGTCCTATGGGCGAATGCATAGACTCTATCTTTTCTTTTGAGAAACCTTCTCTCAGCAGAGCATCTTTTGTGATCTGTACTTTTGTACGGCTGCCGATCATGCCAAAGTATGCAAATGGGTGGGACAGCACTGCTCTGGCACAGGCCCGGTCCCCCTGATGCCCTCTGGTCACCGCTACATAAAATGTATTCTCATACGCAAACAGTTCCTCCGGCAGGTTGCCGAAATCACAGCACAGAAGATGGTCTGCCCACGGGAAACGCTCCTTTGTGACAAACTCTTCCCTGTCATCCACAACAGTGATATCAAATCCCAGGATTTTGCCGATCTGGCAGACAGGCAAAGAAACGTGGCCGCCTCCCAGGATCAGAAGCCTTGGCGCTTTCAGAAACAGTTCTACAAAAATCTCCCGTTTTCCTATCCTGACGGTCTCGGTCTGCTCAATCTTTTGTAAATCTGGCAGAAAGTCATTCCAAAATGGTTTTCCGTGCATCTCATTTTCTGTGTAAACACATTTCTCTCCAGCCATAGGGCCTGAGACTATGGTCGCAGAAAATACCTTTCCCCGTTCCTTCAGTATCTTAAATAACAATTCATATGCAGACAAACAGACACCTCCTAATATGCCAACACTTCGTACCCCGTTTCCGTCACAAGGACCTGGATCTCCCACTGGGCAGAAGGAAGACCATCGGCCGTGTAGACACTCCAGTTATCTCCTCCGTCAGTGTAAACCTCATCTGTTCCCATATTCACCATAGGCTCGATGGTAAAGATCATGCCAGGGACCAGGAGCATCTCCGTCCCCCTCTTTGTCACATAGCTGACAAACGGCTCCTCGTGGAACTCCAGGCCCACACCGTGTCCTCCGATCTCCCGGACTACCGTGTAGCCGTTCTCCTTGGCATGGTCATGGACTGCCTGACCCATATCCCCCATGAAGCCCCATGGTTTCACCTGTTCAAGACCCAGCCCCACACATTCCTTTGTCACGTCCACAAGCTTTCTTTTTTCTTCGCTCACATTGCCGATACAGAACATCCTGGATGAATCAGAGAAATATCCTTTATAGATCGTGGAAACATCTACATTGATAATATCCCCATCCTTCAAAACGATATCCTCAGAAGGGATGCCGTGGCACACCTGTTCGTTGATGGAGGTGCAGACGCTCTTTGGAAATCCTTCATATCCAAGCGGAGCAGGAACTCCGGAAAGTTCCGTTGTCTTGTCATAAACAAGCCGGTCGATCTCCTCCGTGGTCATGCCTTCCCGGATATGTTCAGCCACATAGTCAAGGACCGCGATATTGATCTTTCCGCTTTCTCTGATCCCCTCGATTTGTTCTTTGTTCTTGAGAATAAATCTCGGCGGCACAATATGGCCTTTCCGAGCAAATGCCTCTATTTTCTCATCTGAAGCCATATGGCAGGCTTTGTATTTTTTGTTGCTTCCACACCAGCAGGCATCATTTCTTCCCAATTTCCCTATCATTTTCAGTTCCTCTTTTCTAGATTTGATTTTTTCTTCCTATATTATACCATTGGAACCTTCCGGTGTTAAGAAGGGATCTTTTATCACAGAGGAAGATCTCTCTTTTGAAACCTGTATTTCCCAAGTTCATAAAAAGCAATCCCGATCAAAAGCAGGACTCCGGACATAACCAACGCTCTGGTTTCTCCCTTTAACAGAGCATCGCCGTCAAACAAGGTAAACACTGTGGCATATTTCAGGTTCTCCAGCTTATCCCCCATATTAGAGAGCATCTGGACCAAATAAAAGGCCAGAAAAACTCCCACTCCAATGCCGGTGGACCTGCGGCTGTCGTTGCAGATGCAGGACATAAGGAAGAAAAATCCGCTGATGCAGATGTGAAGACAGAGCAGGCCGGCATTAAGCCTTAAGAATTCTGTTATATCCAGATCTCCGGGAAACATAGCTTCAGAGCAGACGATCCCAAGCACCGTAATATATGCGATCATCAGGCACACACTGACAGCGAGAAAGAATCCCTGTGTGCGCACGGTCTTTCTTCTGGAATGGGGTGCAGCGAGGATCAGTGCCATAGAACCCAGGTCTACATACCGGGCTACCAGCTTATTTGCGGCAAACAATTCATAGATCATCGGAAGCACAAACAAAAAGAATCCGTATAAGTATGTTTTTAAAAAGCTTTGAAGTGTTGTCCCCGGATTGGTCATCCCTGCGGCGGACATAAGTCCGGGCATGGCCTTTTCAAACTCTGAAAGCATTTTCCCCAGTTCCGGCTCGAACATGGAGATCATGACGCTGACATACATGGAGGCCACTGCTGCGATGATCAGAAACACTTTATAATTCGATTTTATCTCCCGTTTCAAAAGCGGCAAAACAAAGAATCTATTCATTAGAATCACCTCCGTAAAAATGTAAAAACAAGTCCTCCAGGCTCTGTCTCTGTTCTGTCAGGCTTAAGACCCGGTAGTTGCCCAGGCAGCGGATGAATTCCGTCATCTCTCCCTTTATTCCTATGGTGACCTGGGTTTCTTTTACTTCCCTGACCCCTTTGATCTCACCTGCCAGACTCAGGGCTTCCGCTTCCGATGCCAATGTGACATGGAAAATCTTCTGCTTGTTTTTCTTAAGCGTCTTCATATCTTCCACAGCCACGATTTTTCCCTCTTTGATGATGGCTGTACGATCACAGGTCCTTTCCACTTCCTCGAACATATGGGAGGACATGAGAATCGTAGCTCCACGCTTTTTTTCTTCCCGGATCAGATCAATAAACTGGTTCTGCATCAGCGGGTCCAGCCCGCTGGTAGGCTCATCCAGAATATACAGGTCGGGGGAATCCATAAAAGCACAGACAATACCGATCTTCTGCTTCATTCCTTTGGACATTTTTTTAATTTTTCCCCTCGAATCCAGAGAGAACATTTCTATAAGTTCCTGCATTCTCCCCATATTCTTCATCCCCTTCATGTCCGCCATGAATCTCAGGAACTGTTTTCCTGTCATATCGTCCATAAATGCGATCTCTCCCGGCAGATACCCAAGAGATCTATGGATTGTTTCGGCCTCCTTAAAACAGTCCTTTCCGCTGATGGTACAGACCCCTTTATCCGGGGTAGAAAAGCCCAGAAGGTGCCGTATTGTAGTTGTCTTTCCAGCACCGTTAGGACCTAGAAAACCAAGCACTTCTCCCTCTTTAACGGCAAAAGAGACGTCAAAGATCCCCCTTTGATTTCCGTAGTCCTTTGTCACATGTTTCATCTCCATCATTTTCATAAATACTCCTCCCGATAGACACTCTTTTTGACCCATCCCATCCAGCGTTCATAATCCTTACATATCCGGTCCAGGTCAAAGTCAGGCCGGTGTACGGCGTCCCGCATGTATCCGTCTCCCAGATAATATAAAAGCATAAAGACATCTTCCGGGCTGACTTCCTCCCTGAATTTTGAAAAATCCACCTCCGGAAACCAGCGTGGAAACATCTCCTCTAAAAAAATTTGGTTTCTTCTGTCCAATTCCTCTTTTACAGCCTCATTTTCCTCATATTTTGCTTTCAATATAAAACCATTGATATAGTGATTTTTCTTCATCAGTTCAGATTTCACACGGATGGACAGCTTAAACAGTTCAAAGAAGTCATGCACATCCTTAAAATTTGTGGCTTCAAGCAGGTTAATGATGGTATCCATGATGTGGTCATACAAAAAAAGATACAACGTTTTCTTATTTCTGAAATAATAAAACAGCAGCCCCTTTGATATCCCTGCCAGTGCGGCCATCTGATCCGTTGAGGCATGCTTATAGTCGTTCTCGGCAAAGACTTGTATGGCGCCGTCTATGATCTTTTGCTGCTTTTCTTCCGGCAGGTTTAAAAACTTTTCATTCAAGATACCACCTCCATTGACTGGTTTGGTTAATGATTATGTTTGATTATATTCTATTGACTAAAAAAAACAACCCCTTCCCCGGGACATTGTAAAACGTTACAGGGTGCGGTACAATATATTATAAATAATACGAAGGAAAATCAGGTGAACCTATGAAAAAGAAAAAACGAACCATAACAAAACGTATTCTGCTGCTGATCCTGATCGTTATACTTTACGAAGCAGTCGGCGCCTGCCTGCCCTTTGCTTTTCAAAAACCGGTCAGTGACTCATATAAAAACAAGGTGGATGTCCAATCCTTTCGGGGAACAGGGAAAACAAAGGAACGGGCCGGCATCGTGGAGACGAACAAAGGTGCGCTGGACACAAGGCTCGCCATGTTTAAAGAGGCAAAAAAGAGCATCGTGATCTCCACCTTTGACATCCGTGAGGGGAAAAGTACGGACGATACGTTTGCTGCACTTTTGAATGCCGCCGACCGGGGTGTCAAGGTTCAGGTCCTTGTGGACGGGCTGTACGGAATGCTTCATATGAACGGAAAGACTGTATTCCAGGCAGCCGGAAGCCACAAAAACCTGGAGATCAAATTCTATAACGAACCTAATTTTATAAAGCCATGGACCATCAACGGCCGGCTTCACGATAAATATGTGGTGGTTGACGGTTCTCTCCTGCTGATGGGAGGCCGCAACATGTTTGATTATTTTATCGGAGATGACAGCCGCGGCAGTATCGGATATGACCGTGAAGTCCTGCTGTATTCCCCAAACGAGGGATCCGAAGGAAGCGCCATTCCCCAGGTACTCTCCTACTTTCATAAGCTTTGGGACTCTTCTGACTGCAAAACCGTATTCAGCGGATCCTCTTCCAGAGAAAAGACGAAAACAGAGATCAAATATCTCTCCTCCCGATATGAAAAGATTAAAAAACGGATCCCTGAAAGGACAGACTGGACCAGGAAAACGGTCCCTGTAAAAAGGGCCTCCTTTGTGACCAATCCCACCCATATCGGAAACAAAGAACCCTATGTGTGGTATACCATGCAGCAGCTTATGCTCACAGCAAAAAAGGATGTGACCATCCAGACCCCGTATGCAGTCTTTTCAAGGGACATGTATCAGGGCATGGAAGATCTCACCTCCAAGGTCCCCAATGTAGAAATGCTGGTGAATTCTACGGCTGCAGGCGACAATTTTATTGCCTCCTCCGACTATACCATGAACCGTCCGAAGGTCTTAAAGACCGGCGCAAAGGTATACGAATTTTTCGGAGACCACTCTTGTCACGGCAAATCCATCGCTATAGACAATGACCTGTCCGTCATAGGATCTTATAACTTTGATATGCGCAGCACCTATCTGGATACAGAGACCATGCTGGTGCTGCAGGGAGAAGAATTCAACCGGGAACTCCGGGGACATATGGACCATCTGAAATCCCAGTCCCTTAAGGTGAATTCTGACGGGACCTATGTGCCAAAGCAAGGGGTAGAAAAAAAAGAGCTGTCTTCATCGAAAAAACTAATCTTTAAAGTCAGCTCTGTATTCATACAGCTTTTCCGATATTTAGCATAAGAACAAAGCAGCCTTCCTTGGCACATCGTGCGCATCATGCCCGGAGGGCTTTTTCGTTCCATAGGGGGAACTTTCCTATGGAACAAAAAAGAAAGCAGGGTTTATGTTCTGCTTTCTTTTTCTTTGCTTCTATTCTTTTTTTTCATTCCTTTGACGCCGTTATAGAGCCTGTAGACCGAAGAAATCATCATGATCCCTCCGGATACCGCCATAGCTGTGATCAGCGTTCTCTGTCCATAGAGTGTAAACAGCCCCCAGTTCTTTGCCACCGCATAGTTCATGGTGTAATATAACTGGCCTCCGGGCACTAGAGGAATGATCGCACCGATCAAAAATATGGTAGCCGGGCTTTTTGCCAGCCTGGCCAGTCCCTCCGCATAGATGGTTGCGGCCATGGACGCCACAAAGTTTGGGAAAAATGTGCTGGTGGTCGTGGATGCTATGACCAGATAGACCGTCCAGGAAACCAGTCCTCCCAGACCTGCTAAAAATAACTTCTTCCCTCTCACATTAAATAAAATGGAAAACCCCAGCGCTCCGATAAACGAAGAAAGCACCTGAACCGCCTGTGTTATCATAAGATACCTCCCCATAATACCAAGGCAGTGAAGGAGCCTGCCGCCAGAAAAACAGCGGTCACCACCACCTCGCAAAGCCGTATCATACCTGCCATCACATCACCGCCTATGATGTCCCGGATGGAGTTGACAAATGCAACCCCTGGGACAAGGAGCATGATGTTTCCTATAATGATCGTGCCATAATCTCTGGTAACACCCAGATGTGCAACTAAATAAGCGATGCTGGCAACCATAAAGGCCGCCGCAAAATCAGAGAACATGATGTTGGAGTCCAGCTTCTGAAGACCTGCCATCAGCCACCAGACCGCTGCCCCGCAGACTGCGCCGATGATCCCTTCCACAAGCCCGCCTCCGAAAAAGACCGAAAAAGTACCTGCGATCAGAGACGCGATCAGACACTGGATTGGCAGGCTGTAGATCCGCTCCTTTTGTATCTTTGAAAGCTTGTCCTCCAAATAAGAAATGTCGGGTTTTTCCCGGCAGACATATCTGGACAGATCATTTAACTGATCCAGCTTATGAAAATCTGTCTTATAATATTTAATCCGTTTTGTCTGTGTGAACACATCTCCGTCCATCGTTGTCACCGTCACGACAATGCTGGACGTGATGGTAAAAGCCTCTACTTCCCTGGCTCCGTACGCCAGGCAGATCCGCTCAATGGTATCTTCCACTCTGGAGACACCTGCTCCGCTGATCAACATCATTTTTCCAAGATCCATGGCCTGGATCAACACCTGCTTTAAAAACATGGCAACTCCTCTATCGTAAGATCACCGGATAACAGCAGTCGAAATATGCTCCTATCTCAGCCGCCTTTTTCTTAAGCTCTTCTGTATCACACTGGTTCAGCAGAATCGAAAGGTTTGCATCCGGATATTGTTTTCTCAGCATTATAACATATCCTTCCCGGATCAGACGAACAAAATCTTCACATTTAACAAAATCTTCACATGATTTTTGCAGAAGAGTGCACGCAAGCTCCGGCCGATGGCATACTTCCCCTATAGGACGGCCCAGGGCACTCAAACCTGCCACGACAAGAATATGATCCGTTCCCTCAGGAATGACCGGTTCCGTGTCATTCCTCGCTTTCAAAGGAAGTCTTTTGGCTCCGTCCGCCTCCACGATCGTAAGGTCAGCATATTTTGGGATCTCCCGGAACACATTCTCAGAAAGTCCCTTCATCTTCTCTCCGTCCCTTAAGCCGGCCGTGAGTACCCGCCCCGGGATCAGACATTTTTTGATCTCTTCCAGCTCCCCGGAAAGTACGGTGTCATCCCCTGGTATCTCCATATGTGTAGTGGTTGTCACCAGGACTTTTTTCCCTGCTGCCGCCTGCTCATCAGCAATGAGAAATACCGAGGTCGTCTTTCCGCCGGCCCCGGTTACTGCAAGGATTCCGTCTCTGATTCCGAGAGCCTCAGAAAGAGAATCCTTTTTCCCTAAAGTCTTCAATTTTAGTTTCTCCTGTTTCTTATATTCTAACCTCCATTTTACTATATTCTTCAATTGGATTAAAGCTGCTTTTTTCTGAAGACCAGCACAGAGAGCAGCAAGAACATAAGGATCATCCCACCGGTAACAGCAAAGGCCGTATAAAAGCCAGAGAGTTTCAGGCTTCCTGAGATCAGGCCGGAAGGTTCTGATACCAACCGGATTGGATTGTACTTCTGGACTTTTGGTACAATATTTACAAGAAACATCACTGCCACGAGGCCGCCGGTAAACAAAAGGCTCGTATAACTGCTCTTGGACAGAACACTTCCCAGAAGGTCAGAGGCCAGAAGAAGTACACCGAACAGCCAGACACCCAGGAGTGCAGGCATCAAATTTTTGATTTCATCTGCGTTCCAGAAATATACGGTGTACCCATATGTGATGCCAACACAGAACACATAAGAGACCGTCCAGAGCAGAACTGAAACGGTGAACTTTGAACATAATACTGTGGTCCTGGAAAGGCCCTTGGTTACCATGAGTACTAACGTCCCTTTCTGAATCTCCCCCGCGATCATCCCGGAAAACAGGATTGCCAGCACTGCAAGGCCTATCTGCCCGACATTTTTAAAAAACTGCATCCACGAATCCACCGCGGAAGGCTCCGGCAGGACCATCTGCATGCCCGCCGGCATGAACTCCTTTACAAGCTGTGGGGTCATCTTGGCTATTAACGGGTTCATGACACCAAACAGAAGGAAAATACACACCAGGATCAGCAGCCTGTATGTCGCAGCGCTTTCCATAAGTTCTTTTTTTGTGAATGCCCAGTAAGTTCTCATGAGACCACCTCCATAAACAAGTTTTCCAGAGTCGGTTTCTGCACTTCTATTCTCAGCGGACAGATATCCTTCTCTGCCATAACAGTCATCAGTTCAATCTCCAGCTGTCTCATGTCTGATGTGTGCAGGATCATCCCATCTTCCTTGTCTTCTATTTCCAATACATAACCTTTGACCATAAATTTTTCTTTCAAAAACTTCCGATCCTCAATGCTGCTGGTCTCCAAAAGAAGACTGTCCTTTTTATGTCTTGTCTTTAATTCTTCAAGACTTCCCGACAACACCAGCTTTCCGTCCTTTAGAACGGCCGCGCGGTCACAGATCCGCTCCACGTCAGAAAGCACGTGAGTGGAAAACAACACTGTAGTCTTCTCCCTGACCCTGGAGAGGATATCCAGGATCTCTTTTCTGCCTATGGGATCCAGAGCCGAAGTGGGTTCGTCGCAGATCAGCAGCTTTGGTTCGTTGAGCAGCGCCTGGGCAATCCCCAGTCTCTGCTTCATGCCCCTGGAATACCCTCGAATCCTTTTCTTGGTCCCTGAAAGGCCAACCAGTTCTAATAGCTCCGTGCATCTCCGGGTAATCTCATTTCTGGAAAGCCCTGTCACTTCCCCACACAGTTTTAAATATTGTACTGCATTCATATATCCATAGAATTCCGGCACATCCGGAAGGTACCCGACCTGTCTATTAGTCTTTGTGGCGCCGTAAGAGACAGCTTCTCCCAGAACTCTGATCTCCCCTTCACCTGCCCTTAAAAGACCCAGGATAATCTTCATTGTCGTTGTCTTTCCGGCGCCGTTCTGACCCAGAAATCCGTACACGGAGTGTTCCGGTACCTGAAGGTTAAGCCCCTTTAACACCTGATGGCTGCCAAAGTTTTTGGACAGGTTTGTGATTTCCAGTACGTTCATCATTCATCCCCTCTTCCAAATACAAAATAGGCTGCCGGTCCAAGGAACTGGATCAACACGACCACCAGGACCCATAACACACGATTTCCGAACCGATAGTTTTTGTGTCTCAGCACATGGACCAGCGCAGTCACCATGAGTACCAGCTCCAGCAGGATCACTGGTATTAAAAAAGGTATATATTCTGTCATAATTGATGTATTCATATTTCTGTTCTCCTTTTCATTCTTTTAACGATTTCTTCATACCTTGGATTGTTCTTTAACGAAGCCATAGGCGGGATTTCCAATGCGCTCACCATAGACTCCCTCATCAGCTTATCCTCCCGCGGAGCTTTAACCCCCAGATCAAAATCGTGGAGCCATGGATCGATCAGATCAAAAAATTCATCTCCGTGCAGGGTAAACGGCAGCATGCTGTTGACACAAACATTCTCATACCGTTCCAGCATATTAAGGGCACGGTCCTCCTTCTCCTGCTTTAAGTATCCCATGGCAGCGGCAAAATAAAATTGTGCCATGGCGTTCCCATGCAATGACTCCACCTCAAACGCTTCTGTGAGCCGAAGTGATCTCTCTATAATCATCTCAAATTTTTCTTCATCCTGCTCATATAAGGTCAATGCCTGTATGGTAAAGGCCATTATCCCCATGAGATATTGGTACAGGCTGATCTGCACTGTCTCCGTGGCTTTCTCTTTGTTTCCCAGCAGGCGGTAGGCTTCCACCAGGATCGTGGCGTTGTATAGATCCGGCCTGATCTCTTCATCCAGAAGTTCCAGGACCTTTTCCGGCCTGCCTGACATCAGTTCAATGCTGGCTTCCATGGTATTTGCCTGGGACGAGGCCGATACGTCCCCGCTCTCCTTCTTGACTCTCCGGCAGAGTTCTGCCGCTTTTAAGAGCACTGTCTCCTGCTGCTTTGGATCCTTGAACAGCACATAGTGGTTAAAATACAAAACGACCATCTGCAATAGAAGCGGAAAACAGGAATAATACTTTTTGACAATCTCTTCACATTCCTGAAAAACGTCTTCTGCCGGCCTTTTGGAAAATTCACCGGCAAGCCTGTGGTAGAGCCTGCGGATATCCTCTTTTGTCATCTGAGGCTCATATCCGATCAGTTCATCCACGCTGATATTAAAATATGCGGCAAGCTGCGGTAAAAATGTGATATCAGGATAACTCTGCCCTGTCTCCCATTTGGAGACTGAAGCCTTTGAGACTCCTATGTAGGCAGCCAGCTGATCCTGTGTGACTCCTTTTTCCTTTCTCTTTTTCATCAGTTTGTTTGCGATATTCAGCTCCTTCATTTTCATCACCTCAATTACATTATATCCGTCTGCAGGAATCCTACAATGGATTTGAAGTTGATTTTGGTTGATTTAATCAACCACAAAGAAACAGGACCATGGCAATGGCCGCCATGGTCCTCTATTTTGAGTGTAAGATCTGGTCTAATTCGTTGACACTTTTCAGACAGTTCAAAGCCAGGGTATTAAAGTACAATTCCTCATCCAGACACCCGTAAGCCCTGCTCTCCTCCTCTGTCAGCATCGAACTGGCCAGTTCATTTTTTGTATAGCTTTTCCTGATTCTTCTCAATGCCTGTTCTATATTTCTTAAAAGCTCTTCCAGCATCAGATTCTGTTCTGGTACAATCTTCCTTTTGCGCATATAGGCCCCGATCTGTTCCATCTCTGAGACAAGCTGGGCATTGACCGGCAGAAGCTGTTGATAAAATCCCTTTTCCTCCGGTGCCAGGTTTTTCTCTATATAATTTCTGATCTCATTGGAAACCATCTGAGACCGCAGAAGCAATTCTCTTATCACATTCAGGTCACTATCCCTGCCCTTTCTGGTTTCTGTCATGATACTCTCGTCGATATCCAGCAGGCTGTTGACACTTTTTAAGAATTCTGACTTAGCAGTGATCGGAAGCAGGAATCTGTTTGCCAGCAGCACTGTTACCACTGCAGCCGCTACATAGAAAATCCTAAGCTCTATGGCTTCCCCTCTTGGAAGGCTCAGGGTTGTTAAAGCCATTCCATAACAGGTGCTGTACATAGGCATGGTCCAGGATGTGACCGGCACATAGTACATAAAGCACGTCATCACCACAATGATAACAATATGACCCGCAAGGCTCTTGAAGATCTCTGTGAGCAGAAACGTCACCAACAGACCTGCAACCGTCCCGATGATACGATTGTTGATCTTCATGACACTCTCCTCTGAATACGGCATGAGCATCAGAAAAGAACTCATGGGGTACCAATAGCTGTGTTCCAGTCCTGTGATCCTGCACACAGTAAAGGAAACACACAGTACGATGGACAGCCGCAGCGCAAAGCGCATATGAAACTGGTTCAGATGGAAATGAGAGCGGATTCCCTTAAGTTTATGGGACATATCCGGGATTTTCCACTCCTTTACCGGCCGGTTCATCTTGACATCTGTAATCTTGGTCAGGGAAAAGCAGATCAGTTCCAGGATCTCCCGCATGCCCTCCTGAAGCTTTTTAGGGGCCAATGATTCACTTTCTATGAAATCCGTGAGTTCTGTGACCAGGGAACGGTTGTCCTTCTGATTCATGCCTTTTTCAATACAAAAACATAAACCGGACAGTCTCAGGAAATACCTCTGGCTGCCTCCTGATACTATATTCTGCCCATCCAGAATTTCATCCACCAGGTATTGGAACCGCTGGAACACCAGCATAAAATAGTAGTTTACCGTGCCGTACCCGTTTGACAAGTATGTATAATTCCTGCTGGAATAGATGACCTGATTCATGTGGGACATCATCTGCACCAGCTCTTCTCTGTCTCGGGGATCTCTTTTTCCGGCAGCAAGATTCATCAACTGGCGCCCCAGGTTGTTCATTCCCTTTCTCACAGTGCCGTAATGCCTCCGCTTTCTGATAATCCTGGAATGGAGATAGAGCAGAACCGTAAGGGAAAGGAATGCGTAAAACAACGCCGCAAGACGCACGGGCATCTGAGACAGCGGGATCGGCCTGAGCTGCAGGAAAACAAATTCCATACCGTAAACAAAATATGCTTTGGGGTTAAATTTATCTGTGAGCAGAAAGACGATGGCAAACGGGACAAATAGATTCAGCAAAAAGCACAAAGGGAGATTAAGGACCGCCAGATAGGCTCCCAGGCAGACCAGCAGCATGATGCCGTAACAGTTAAGAAGGTCATTAAGGGAAAAGTCCTTCTGGCTCTTTGTCCGGAACAACAGGGTCAGAAAGGATACCATGATGACCTGTCCTATGCCAAACAGCAGTAAAATTGAAAAGAACATAAATAAGGATACAAAAATAACAGGAAACGCGGCCGCCCACTTTCTCCTGACGGTATGAATCCTGTTTCTCCACTGTTCCATAAATATCCCCCCCTGGCCTGCGTTGACTTTTAAAATTGAAAGTGCTACGATTTTATCACATTAATGCAACACTGTAAAGGAGACAAACAATGACATATAAAATGAGAAAAATAGTGATCATAGGGGCCGGACATGTGGGAACCATGTGCGGCCTGAGTCTTATGTACCGCGGAGAAGTGGACGAATTGGTATTCATAGACATCGATAAGGAAAAGGCATACAGCCAGGCGCTGGACCTTAGTGATGCCGTCTCCTTCCTGCCCCGGCAGATCACGGTGCGCACCGGGGATTATGAAGATGTGGAGGACGCTGACATCATCGTTATGGCCGCTGGTGTTTCCAGGCTGCCCGGTCAGACAAGGCTGGATATGCTGGACGATTCCATCCGCATCATGAAAGAAGTCACCAGCCATTTAAAAGATAAGAAGATTCAGGGAATCCTCATCAGTATCTCCAATCCTGCCGACATTGTGGCGGATTATCTGAGAAAACAACTGGGCCTTCCGAGAAACCGCTGCTTCAGCACCGGTACTTCCCTGGACTCCTGCCGTCTCAGAAGGATTCTTTCCCAAAGAATGCACTTAGACCGGAATTCCATTCAGGCCTTTGTCATGGGAGAACACGGAGATTCCCAGATGATCCCGTTTTCTGCGGTACATATCGCCGGGAAACCATTGCTTCAGTGGATGCAAGATGAACCGGAACGGTACGGAAGTCTCGATCTTTCACAGATTGAAACGGAGACCGCCAACGCCGGCCATGAAGTGATCGAAGGAAAGGGCAGCACAGAGTTTGGTATCGGCATCGCCCTGTCCGAGATCGTCCAGTCCATTTTCCACGATTCAAAAAAGGTCCTTCCCGCTTCGCCTCTGCTGGAAGGAGAATATGGACAGCATGGCGTTCACGCCGGTGTCCCCTGCGTGATTGGAAAGGCCGGGATTGAAAAGATCCTTGAGATCCCTCTCACAGACCGGGAGCAAGAGAAATTTAACCATTCCTGCGATGTGATCAGAACGTTTATTCAAGATCTCTGAAAACACCTATGATGCTCTTGATCTTTTTGTGAATTATGATGGTAATAGCAGAAGGTTTCGATTATAATAGAGAAAATGGGGTATAAGTAATTAGGGATTAAAGGGGACTTTCATGAAACGTTGGAACAAGATTCTAATACCAATATTTTTCTTGCTCATGATCATGGCGAGCCTTTTTTCTGTGCGCTCAATCGTCAGTATGCAGGGCTATGCAAAGCTGATCAACTATCTTGGGATCGTCCGGGGATGCGGCCAGCGGATCGCTAAACTAGAAGTCAGCAGACAGCCGAAGGATAACCTGATCAGCTATGTGGACGGCATCCTCTCAGAGCTTGAGACCGGCGAAGGAAAATACGGCCTGTCGCCTCTTCATGACAAGGATTATGAGCAAAGCCTTTCAAAACTCACCAGAGAGTGGAAGGAAATGAAACGAGAAATCTACCAGGTGCGGAAAGGTTCTGATACAAAGGATCTTCTCTCTTTCAGCGAGAATTTTTTTGATACAGCCAACAACACCGTTTTTGTGGCTGAAAACTACTCCAATGAACATATTCAAAGCTTTACCCGTCTGAGCATCATACTCTCTGTAGTAGCCATCTTTACCTGGCTGTGTATTGTCCTGATCTATTTCCGCAATCTATTCCACCTGCAGAAGAAAAATACGAATCTCGAATCCATCGCTTACCGGGATGATCTCACCAACGCATCCAATTTGGAGAAGTTCCGTTTGGATGCAGAACATCTGCTTGCATCAAATCCTCTCTATAAGTATGCTTTTTTCCATCTGGATTTTCAGAATTTTAAATACTGCAATGATATCTTCGGCTATGATTTCGGAGACCGGCTTTTAAAACAATATGCTTTCTACCTGTCTGAGGATATGAATGAAGGGGAGACCTTCGGCCGTATTTCCGGTGACAAGTTTGTTGTTTTAAGAAGATATAATTTCCGGGAAGAGCTACTGGCACGCCAAAAAGCTGTGGACAGCCGTATGAGGGCATTTGCCATGGATTCCAAGGAACACTACAGTCTTACTATCTTCGGCGGTATCTGCTGCGCTGAGGATGTTTCTTCTGACATGGAGATCGACTCTATCTTAGACCGGGCAAACTTTGCCCAAAAAACCGTAAAAGGACAGGAAGAACGCCATTATGCTTTCTATACAGACAGCATCCGGGAGCAGATGATCGAGGAGATCAATATCCAGAGCCGGTTTAACGATGCCATAAACGAAAAAGAGTTCCTTGTCTATTATCAGCCGAAGGTAAACCTTTCTCAGGGAACTTTTGACTCAGCGGAAGCCCTGGTGCGTTGGCAGACAAAGGACGGGAACCTGATCTCCCCTGCTTCCTTTATACCCGTACTGGAAAAAAACTTTTTGATCAGCGCATTGGACCAATATGTATTCCGTGAGGTCTGTTCTTTCTTAAAGAAACGCATAGATGACGGCCTTCCGGTGATCCCCGTATCCGTAAACGTTTCCAAGATCCAGTTTTACAACCCGGATTTCCTGCACATCTATTCCGATATTAAAGAAAGCTTTGATATCCCGGACGGATTACTGGAGATTGAGTTTACCGAATCTGTCGGTTTTGAAAACACCGAGTATTTTCTGGAGATCATATCCCGGCTGCATGAGCACGGCTTTTTATGCGCTATGGACGATTTCGGGAAAGGCTATTCTTCCCTCAGTATGCTGAAGGACATGCCGATTGATGTTCTCAAGCTGGATTCCCTCTTTTTTGTGAACAGCCGGGATTCTAAGAAGGATCTGACCGTTATACGCGGCATCATCTCCATGGTGAAAGAACTGAATATACAGACCGTGGCTGAGGGGATCGAGGAACAAAGCCAGGTAGAATTTCTAAAGACCATCGGCTGTGACGTTGTCCAGGGCTTTTATTTCTACCGCCCTATGCCCTCAGAACAGTTCAGCCAACTCTTATCTAGGTAAAACAAAAACCGCAGTTTTGTACTGCGGTTTTTCTGGAGGGTCCCAGCCAACAAGAAAGAAAAACTCATACTCTATAGATATAATTTTCTTTTCTTGGCTTAGCCTCCGGAATCGCTCCGTCCGGATATCCGATGATACAGTGGCCGATCCCTGCATAATCACCCTCGATCCCCCACTGCCTCAGAAGCTCTTTCCCTTCTTCGCTCTCAAACTCCTGCTTTGCCCTGTGGATCCAGCAGGAACCAAGTCCCAGTGCATGGGCGGCGTTCATCAGATTCCCCATCACAAGGCTGCCGTCTTCGATGTACGTGGGTCTGTTCTTGTCTGCTAAGACTACGATCACCGTAGGAGCGCCGTAAAATGGATCCATGTTCTCATTCCCAAAGATCCTTGCATTCATCTTGGACAGTTTGGAGATTGTATCTCTGTCCTGTACCACAACCATAAGCGGAGACTGCATCCCCATCCCCGTGGGAGCATACATGCCGGCCTCCAGGATCTTCTGAAGGTCAGCCTCCTCAATCTGTCTGTCCTGATACTTCCTGATGCTTCTTCTTTCCTTTAAATCTTTGATCGTCTCTTCCATCTTACTACCTCCTGTTCATAAATGACCAGATATCTCCATCTCAGACAAGCCTTTTGGTCCATGCGATGGCCAGTGCGCCGTATCCGATATGGCATGCAATGCTCAAAGACAACGGATCCATCTCAAACTTATGTCCCGGAAAACGCTCCTTGATCTCCTCTGCCCAAAGCTGGGCTTCCTCCCTGCTCCCCGTATAGGCAGCCTGGATATTGACAGCTTCCGGATCTACAGTCTGGCCAAAGTTTTCAATGAGTTCTTTTTCCACGGCCTCCAGCATTTTCTTTTTGGCCAGCTTCATTCCTCTGGCCTTGGTGAAGGCATCCAGCTTTTCTCCTTTGATCTGAAGCACCGGCTTGATATTTAATACGGATCCGATGGCTGCCGCTGCCGGTGTGATTCTTCCGCCCTGCTTTAAATACTTTAAAGTATCCACTGTTATAAAAATAGAAGAATCCATCTTGTGCTCTTCCAGCAGATCCTTGATCTTGGATGCACTCTCTCCCTGATCAGCCAGCTTTTTTGCCTCCAGGACTGACTGTTTCTGAGTGACGGATATCCTCTGGTTGTTCACTACCTGTACCCTGCCGTCAAAGTCTTCTGCCAGCATATGCGCAGTCTCGCAGGAACTGCTGAGCCCGCTGGACATAGGAATGTGGACGATTTCGTCGTGATCTTTGAGCACCTTGTTCCACAGATCCAGCACATCTCCCGGGGCAGGCTGTGATGTCTTGATGTCGACACCTTCCCCCAGCTTCTTATAAAATTCTTCCTGTGTCAGGGTAATATCCTCAAAATACAGCTTTTCATCAATGTAGAACGGCATAGGCAGCACATAGATCCCATACTCCTCTGCCTGATTCTGTGTGATTCCGCTGTTGCTATCTGTAATTACTGCAACTTTTCCCATAATGAATCCTTTCATGATTTTTAGGAACTACAAATAATCCCGTCCTTTTATCATATCAAATGTTTGGGTGAACCGTCAAACATCTATTTTCCCGGATTCCCACATTCTGTCTCCTTTCCGCACAGGATCCCCAGTCCGTGGGAGAGGGTATCCATGATATATCCAAGGTTTTCCCTGACTGCCTTGGGACTTCCGGGCAGATTCACAATGAGCGTTTTTTTCCGAATGACGGAAACTCCCCTGCTAAGCATTGCCCTCTTTGTGATCTTTAATGATTCCTGACGCATTGCTTCACTGATGCCCGGGGCCAGGCGCTCTGAAACCTGAAGCGTTGCTTCCGGTGTCAGATCCCTCTCAGAAAAACCGGTCCCCCCGGTAGTCAGAATCAGATCTGCCAGGCTCTGGTCACAGATCTCTATAAGCCGGCTTTTCAAGGGCTCGATCCCATCTTTTAGTATCTCCTCAGAAATCACCTGGAACCCTTCTGTTTCCACTATCTTTCTTACCAAAGGTCCGCTCTCATCCTGCCGGACTCCCGCCGCGCCCTTGTCACTCAGCGTGATCACTGCTACTCTGTATGACATGCCGTTTCCTCCTCCGGTAATTTCGAGATCCTGTCATTTCTGTGCAGTATTCCTCCATGGATCACTCTCAAAAAAATGCCCTCTGTGGGCATGATGCATTTACCGACTCTCTTATAAATCTCACAATGGCTGTGACATTCCTTTCCTCTCTGGGTCACTTCAAGGACCACAGCCCCCGACAAAAGACGGTCCCCTACAGCCAGACATTCCATATCAATTCCGGACACGATCAGATTCTCTCCAAAATCTCCGTCTGTGACCTGTCCTCCCTGGTCATTAAAATCCTTAATCTTCTCATAGCCTAAAATACTCACCTGGCGGTGCCATTTTCCGGCATGGGCGTCTCCCTCTATTCCAAAATCCTCAATCAGCACTGCCTCTTCCACAGGACGTTTTACCGTTCCTTTTTTTGTGCTGATACAGATTGCTTCAATCCTTCCCACTGTCATCCTCCGTTTCGTCATTGGATATTTTATGGTCCTCATAACAAAAGCTGCCGCTCTTTCCTCCGCTCTTTTCTAAAAGGTGGATATCCCCCATAGACATGGACTTGTTCACCGCCTTGCACATGTCATAGATCGTCAGAAGGGCGATCTGCACACCAGTGAGCGCTTCCATTTCCACCCCTGTTTTGCCGGTGGTCTTTACCGTACAGACGGCTTTTATGGAGTGATCCTCTTTGCGCATTGTAAAATCTATGCTGCATTTATGGATCAGAAGTACATGGCACAGAGGAATAAGACTGCTGGTCTGTTTAGCACCCATGATGCCTGCGATCCGTGCAACAGACAGCACATCTCCTTTTTCTATTTTCTGTTCCTTGATCTTTTCATAGACTTCCCTGCCCACATAGATCCTTCCCTGGGCTGCGGCCTCCCGCCGTGTATTATCTTTTCCGGAAACATCCACCATCACAGCGTTGCCGTCTCCGTCAAAATGTGAAAAATCATTCATCTTTCTTACCTTCCAAATCCGCAGTCCGGATAAGTACACGGACTGCACTGCATACAAAATCCTCCGTGGGCCATTTTGATAAAGTCTTCCTTTTGAAGCCTCTCTCCTGCCAGAATCCTCGGCACTGCCAAGTCAAACACCGTCCGCTTGGAAAACATGACACATCCCGGCAGACCCACCACAGGGATGCCTTTTACATAGGCCAGCATAAACATGGCTCCCGGCAGCACAGGGCTTCCGTAGGTGATGACCTCCCCGCCGCAGTCTCTGATGGCAGACGGCGTCATATCGTCCGGATCTACGCTCATGCCGCCGGATACCTGCACCATGTCCGCTCCCCGCTCGATAAAGCTTAGAATGGCTTTTGTGATCTCCTCTTTGTCATCCCCGGGGAAAACCTGGCCGATGATTTCCGCGTCCAGTTCCCGGGCTTTCTTATGAAGCACCGGACCGAACTTATCCTCAATACGGCCCTCCGCAATCTCAGATCCAGTGGTCACGATCCCGATCTTTGCATGCCTAAACGGCAGAACCTGGATCAGCGGCCCCTTTTCTTCACACAATGCCTCAAACTGTCCAAGCATCTCTTCCTCGGCCACCAGAGGGATCACTCTGGTGCCCGCCAGAGGTTTGCCTTCCTCCACGATCTTTCCAGAATGAATGGTAGAAAAACACACATCCTTAAGGCTGTTTAACTCATATAATAAATCAATGTTGATGCTTAAGACTCCCCTGCAGGCTGCCCTGAATTCGATCTTTCCTTCCTTTGGCTCACCGAAGGAGATATTGGCTCCCACAGCGGCTCTGGCCATACGAAAAGCCGCATCATCCTCATGTACAAAACCTTCTTCCAAGTCCCAGACATAGACATATCGTTTCCCAATATCCAAAAGCTTCTCTATATCTTCTTCTTTTACCACATGTCCTTTTTTAAACGCCCTGCCTTTAAACTTTCCCGGAACGATCTCCGTCATATCGTGGCAGAGCACCATGCCGACGGCATCTGTTACCCTGACTTTTTTCATACGTTCACCTCTTAAGCTGTCCTTTCTCTGCGGCGCATATTAACTGAAGCACACTGCCCCCGATACACCTTGCCTTATCTGAAATTGTGAAACAGTTCTCTCTTTCCCCTGCTCTCGGGTCAATATCCGCTATTTTAAAACCTTTGCTGACCGGGTATCCGTCCCGGATCAGTCCCCGCACAATGCCGTCAAGGCTTGCAGGCACCGGTGTCATTTGACCGTCCGCTGACTGGATCACCGCTATAAGCTCCCCCTTTTTCACCTGTGCCGCTATCTTTGTGCGTCCGTAAAGGCGGCCTTTCTGGGGGGCGTGGAGAACTCTCTCTTTTCCGTATCCCATGATGGCACCAGGAATCCCTGTGTCCGCCATGGCTGTTCCGTCCGTTATGATCCTTCCCAGATTGTGTCCCCGCATCGTCTCGATGACATAGTCCACATCCAAACCTGCCGTAAAACCCGGTCCCAAACCTATGGTCAGCCCTGCCATGTCCCGCCTGGTCCCCAGATTCCTCTTTGCAAGAATGGCATCCACCACCGCATCCGGTCTGACCGCTCTGATAGAGTCTCCCTTAGGATCTACTAACACCACCGGCTTTTGAGGGCTGACTGTTCCCAGAGCCTCTTTTAAGGTATCCGCGCGTACTGCCTCAAGTCCTTCCACAACTGCCGTCCCTTCATAGACAGCTTCACAAAATGACACCTGCCGGCGGATCGCAGACGGTTTTTCTGTCTCTAATATAAGAACCGGATATCCGGCCCTGCTTAACTGATAGATGGTTCCGGTGGCAATATCGCCCCCGCCCCTGACAATGATTGGCTTCATAACATATGAGGTCCTCTCTTAATAAATTTCCCCTGTTTTTCTTTTACCACCCGGCCGCCGTCCGTGACCAGACAGCCTCTTAAGAACACCTTGTCGATGGTCCCTTTGATCTTTGTTCCCTCAAAGGGGTTGTAATCCACATTCTGTTCTTGGCTTTCAGCCGTGATCACATCTTCTCGTTCCGGGTCAATCACGGCAATATCCGCATCGCTTCCAGGCATGATACAACCCTTCTTTGGATAGAGACCGTAAAGCTTTGCCGGATTTTCTGAGAGCACCCGGCACATCTGCTGGGGAGTCAGCAGTCCCTTTCCTACTCCATAAGTATAAAGTAAAACGCCTCTGGTTTCCACCCCCGGCATACCGTTTGGGGTCTTGGTAAAATCATCCCTGCCGAAACCTTTTTGTTTCGTGGTAAAACTGCAGTGGTCCGTGGAGACCGTCTGGATGGTTCCGTTCCTAAGGCCCTCCCACAGTACCTTCTGGTTCTCCTTTTTTCTCAGGGGAGGGGAACATATATAATTCCGCCCTTCTTCTCCGGTTTCATAGAGGGATGAATCCAGGAGAAGATACTGCGGACAGGTTTCTGCAAACACAGTCTGCCCCTTTTTTCTGGCCCGTTCCACCGCGTCCAGCGCTTCTTTGCAGGTGAGATGGACTACGATCACAGGAATACCGATTTCACCGGCAATGGCCAGAAGCCGGTTGACTGCCTCCGCCTCTGCGACTTCGGGCCTGACTTTCGGATGGACATCCGCCCCCAGATCCCCTTTATTTCTGGCCTCCTCTGTCAGCGCATCGATCATTCCTGAATTTTCACAGTGAACGCCCGTGATGCCGCCAATCTCTTTCATCTTTCTAAGGGCCATAAATATATCATGGTCGTTTAAGATCATATCCGGATATGTCATATACATCTTAAAGGAAGTGATGCCTTCCTCCATCATATGCTCCATGGACTCTGCTGTATTTTTATTCCAGTCGGAGATGGCCATGTGAAAAGAATAGTCGCAGGAGCTTCGGTTGTCAGCCCGCTGATGCCAGTTCTCTAAGGCTTTCTCCAATGTCTCTCCCTTATACTGTGTGGCAAAATCAATGACCATGGTTGTTCCGCCCTTGATGGCGGCTCTGGTCCCCGTGTCAAAATCATCTGCTGTTACGGTGCCTGACACTTCCAACTGAAAATGGGTGTGAGCGTCAATGAAACCGGGAAACAAAAGTTCCCCGGTCACATCCACCAAGACAGCCTCCGGATCATGAAGATCCGGCCCCGTCTCCAATATCTTCTCATCTTCGATCAGAACGTCGGCTTTCTTCATCTGGTCCCCGGACACAATCGTCCCATTTTTCAATAAGTATCTCATCGAAAACCGCCTCCTTCTATCTCTGCTTTATATTTTTTTCCTTGCATACGGCGTGTTCACAAGAGGAAGATCCTGCTCAAAAATGCCGTTCTTATTATAATATGCCGCTGCCACAGCCGGCGCCGTAGGGATAGATGTGATCTCTCCTACCCCGATGGCTCCGCATGCCACCGAAAGTCCCTCTTTTTCTACGATCCGGCTCTCCACCTCGGGCACCTTGTCTGCCCTGAAAAGCCCCAGGGTCCCAAACTTAGCCGTAGGTTTCAGATCCTCATTGATCGGGTACTGCTCCGTCAGCGCAAATCCGAGAGACATGACAACCCCTCCTTCAATCTGTCCTTCCACGGAGAGAGGATTGATGGCTTTGCCCACATCGTGAGCCGCTGTCATCTTCTTTATGGTTCCGTCCTCATTGAGCACACAGACCTGGGTGGCATAACCGTAAGCCACATGGGATACCGGATTGGGTTTGTCGGTCCCCATTGGATCCGTCTTGGCCAGATACTCCCCATAAAATTCTTCCCCATTAAGATCCGATATATCCTTTCCTCTGACCGCCTCGTTATAGAGGGCACACGCGCGCCTCACCGCCTCACCGGTGACCAGAGTCTGCCTGGATCCTGATGTCGTTCCTGAATCCGGCGCCAGGATCGAGTTGGATGCCTCATAGACGATCTGATCTCTGGAAAGTCCGGTCTGTTCCCCGACGATCTGGACCAGAACGGTTCCGAGCCCCTGCCCGATACAGGACGCGCCGCTTCGGATATGAAGCCTGCCATCCAAAACTTTCAGAATACATCTTCCGGTATCCGGGATGCCCACTCCGACCCCTGCATTCTTCATAGCACAGGCAATGCCGGCCTTCGGGTACTGCTCCATAATATCCCTGACCGCCTCCAGTGTCTCGGCAAGGCCTGTGGACTCATCCACCAGCTGTCCGTTGGGAAGCTCCTGTCCGGGGCGGATGGCATTGCGGTAGCGAATCTCCCAAGGAGAGATGCCCGCTTCTTCTGCCATCAGCGTAAGAACCATCTCCAGCCCAAAACAGCTCTGGGTCACTCCGAATCCACGGAATGCGCCGGCAGGGGGATTATTTGTATAATAAGCCCTGCCCTCGATCTCAAAGTTCTGATAGTTATAAGGGCCTGCCGCATGGGTGCATGCCCGCTGGAGCACCGGGCCGCCCAGAGACGCATAAGCCCCGGTATCTGATATGATGCTTGCCTTTACTCCCTGGATGATCCCGTTCTCATCGCATCCCATGGTAAACTCCATGTCCATCGGATGGCGCTTCGGATGGATTAAAATACTTTCATCTCTTGTTAGCTTTACCTTCACCGGTCTCTTTAAAAGATAGGCTGCCAGTGCCGCGTGATGCTGCACCGTCATGTCTTCTTTGCCGCCGAAGCCTCCTCCTACCAGCTTGTTTTCCACGTAAACCTTTTCCGGGGAGATGCCAAGCATCTCATAACACTCCCGCTGAGTATCATAGACCCCCTGGTCAGAGGAGTAAACCTTCACGCCGTCCTCCTTGTACGGAAAGGCCACCGCGCACTCCGGCTCCAAAAACGCATGTTCCGTCCATGGAGTGTGGAACTTCTTCGTAATCACATACTTAGAATTTTGAATGGCTTTTTCAGCATTCCCTCTTCGCACATGCTCCCTGGCGAGGAGATTGCCATCGCTGTGCACAAGAGGCGCATCCTCCTTCATGGCTTCATATGGATTCCTTACGGGAGTGAGTACCTCATATTCCACTTCCACAAGCTCTTTTGCCTGTTTTAAAGCCTCTTCATTTTCCGCCGCAACAAGAGCTATGGAGTCTCCCAGATATTTGGTGGTGGTACCTTCCGGGATCAACACATACCAATCCCGTTTTAAATGTCCGGTTCTGACACTGCCCGGGATATCTTTTGCGGTCAGCACTGCGGCCACTCCCGGAACAGCCAGCGCCTTGGAGGTATCGATGGAGAGTACTCTTGCCCGGGCATATTTTGAGCGAACGGCACTGGCATAAAGCATGCCATCCATCTCCACGTCGTCCGTATACTCCCCGGTGCCCAGAACCTTTTCTCTCACATCCAGGCGGTGCACCCTCTCACCGATCTTCCACTGTCCGTTTTCTTCTGGTACCTTCTTTCCATCTCGGAACAGCTGTGCCGCAAGCTCCACCGCATCGATGATCTTTTTGTATCCTGTGCATCTGCAGATATTATTCCTAAGCGCAAAGGCAATCTCCTGTCTCGTGGGATTCTGATTCACATCCAGCAGTCCTTTGGCACAGATCACCATGCCAGGGATACAGAAACCACATTGGACAGCCCCTGCCTGGCCGAATGCATAGACGAAGATCTCCTTTTCATCCTCAGGGATCCCCTCCACTGTGAGTATTTCTTTCCCGTCCATCTTGGACATCATGGGAACACAGGCTTTTGTAGCTTTCCCGTCCACCAGCACCGTACAGGTGCCGCAGGCTCCCTGGCTGCATCCGTCTTTGACAGATTTAAGCTTCAATTCATCTCTCAAAAAACGGATCAGCTTCTGGTCTTTGTCTGTACTGTATTGTTTATGGTTAATCGTGCATTGGAACATATCGATCCCTCCATTCTCCCCGCCGATCTACAACGATTTGAGATTTTTAAAATTCTTATCCTTCACCGTAAAATTCAGCGGTATCCTTTTGCGGACTTTTGCTTTTTCTTTTTCCTCCGGGATGATCAGGTTCAGCACGACTGTAATCAAGGTTGCCAGCACAACCGCTGATTTTCCAAATACCATCATGACCCAGGAAGGGAACAGTGCCAGAGAATCCGGCGCCAGTGTGACTCCCATGCCCACGGCAACTCCAAGGCCTACAATAGCCGTATTCCGGTTATTGAGTCCTGCTTTTGCGATCAGCTTAACCCCTGTCATAGCGATGGACGCAAACACCGAGATGGTGGCACCGCCGAGAACACACTGTGGAATCGTGGTCAAAAGAGAGGCGATCTTCGGCAGCAGCCCTGCTGCAAGTATGATGATGGACGCCAGATAAAACACCCTTTTTGCCACTACCTTTGTGGTTCCGACAATCCCTACATTCTGGCTGAAGGTGGCAGTCGGAAGCCCCCCGAACAGGGCACCGAAAATGCTGCCCAGACCGTTTCCGATGATCCCTCCTGACAGTTCCTGATCTGAGGGTTCTCTTCCAAGCCCGCCCTGTGTGGTCGCAGTCAGGTCCCCGATGGCCTGCACCGAATTGACCACAAACAAGATCGACATAGTGATCATAGAGGAAGGCTCAAAGCGGATTCCAAAATGCAAAGGTTTTGGCAGCTGCATCCATGACGCTGACACCACCGGTGTAAAATCAACCATCCCCAGAATTACTGCGATCACATATCCCACGCAGATCCCAATCAAGATGGCGGAAAGCTTCAGAAATCCCTTGGTAAAATGGCTCAGCCCAACCACAACTGCCAGTGTGAGCAGGGCTACCGCCCAGTTCTTCACGCTCCCATAATCTTTGGACCCGGTTCCCCCTGCCATATATCCCACAGCAACCGGATACAGAGAAAGCCCTATGGTAAACACCACAGTTCCCGTCACGATAGGCGGAAACAGGGAACGGATCCTCTTGATAAAAATGCCTACCAGGACCGCGATCACTCCTCCGGTCAGCTGGGCACCAAACAGGGTGGCCAGATCAAATTCCTGAACTACGGCCTGCATGGTCGCCAAATACGCGAAACTGACGCCCATGATAACTGGAAGGCCGGATCCCACTTTGTGATTTAATGATATCAACTGTAAAAATGTTGCCACAGCGGCCACGATCAGCGCCCCCTGCACAAGCACAATCTTATCCTGGGGTGAAATCTCCCCCCGGGATACAGCGATTCCCGCCACGATAATCGCCGGGGTCACGCAGCCCACGATCATAGCCACCACATGCTGCAGAGCCAGAGGGAGCACCTGTTTATAAGGCGGCTTCCCATCGGTTAAAAATAGCTCTTTTACTCCTGTCTTACTCTTAAAACTATCCAACATATCTACTATCTCCCTGCCATCTGCATAACAGCCTTTGAAATCCGGGCCGGGCTCCCCGTACCGGCCCACAAGGCTAAAGCAGATAAAATGCGTAGTCTTCGCAGACAACAGTCATCAGCCTTCTTAAGCCCTCTGTCACTGCGCAGCTTCCATCCTTTAAGTTCACTGTCATAGTTTCTCCCAGATACCTTACCTGGCACTTCTGTTCCATAAGATCCAGCACGGTAAATCCTTCATTTTTGCTGTTCTCCATATCGTTTTCGTTCGCAAAAAGAGTGAATTTATCCAGATAAGGGGCACTTTCATACGGACAGAAGGACCTGCAGTTTCCACATTCATTGCACATATAGTCAATATGGATGACCTGGTCTTTCTCAAACCCAGGCACATGGATGGATACATTTGCCCTGTTTGGACAGACATCCACACAGTTTTCGCATACCACGTCGCACCCAAGGCATCTTCTGCTCTGGTCTTTTTCTTCCTGTGTATCCTTAAGAATTCCCTTCTTCTCGCAGCAGTCCTCTTTTGAAGAAGGATTGTCTTCTCCCTTTGAAACCGGAATGCCAAGAATATGTTCTGCCGCTTTCATGGCATCCCTCATGCCTTCTACTACCGTAGCGGGGCCGCTCAACCCGTCTCCGATCACATAGATCCCTTCCTTGTTAGTCATCAGGGTCTCAGGGTCTGTCTTTGCTCTTCCCCTGCTGTCCACATGGATTCCGTTTTCCTGATAAAAGCTTGAGGGAACCTGTTCTCCAACTGCGGCGATCACCGTATCTGCAGGAATCTTCACACGCTGTCCTGTGCTCTTGACTCCCCTTCGTCCCGTCTCATCAGGATCAGACAGCTCCATGGCTTTGCAGACCAGCTCCCCGTCTTCTAACAGTACCGGGGACAAAAGTTCTTTAAACTCCACGCCGTCTTCCACAGCCATCAAAAGTTCTTCCTCATCGGCAGGCATATATCGTTTTGTCCGGCGGTAAACAAGATAAACATGCTCCACTCCCTCGGTCCGCTTTGCGGCCCTTGCGGTGTCCATAGCTGTGTTGCCGCCACCGATAACTGCTACATTTTTTCCGATCATCACATGACCGTCATTCTGCTTAAATTCCTTCAGGAATTCCAGCGCATTGATCACACCTCCCTTTTCCAGAGGCAGCTCTCCCGGTTTGGAGGCTCCCACTGCCAGGATCACCGCATCATATCCCTGGTTCTTAAGAGCCGGTGCATTGTCGATCCTTACATTCAGCTGGATGTCAACGCCCAGCTTCTCCAGGAAAGAGGCATCCTTTTCCACCAAAGAGGACGAGATCCTGAACTCAGGGATCACCTGGGACACTACACCTCCAAGGGAACCGCTCTGTTCATATAAGGTGACCTTGGTTCCTGCCTTGGCCAGATAGTATGCACATGCCATACCTGCCGGTCCTCCTCCGATGACAGCCGCCTTCTTTCCGTTCTCCTCTGCCGGTTTCAGTGCCTTTAGCACTTCTTCATAACCACCCTGGGCTGCTTTCAGCTTATTGTCACGGATATGTACCGGTTCCTCGTAAAAGTTTCTGGTGCATTTGCTCATGCAGTTATGGGCACAGATCGTTCCCGTGATAAACGGAAGCGCATTTCTTTCCATGATGACTTCCAGTGCTTCTTTGTACTTTCCTTCGTCAGCCAGCGGCATATAGGCGGTGATATCCTGATGGATCGGACATCCCTCCTTACACGGCGCCACATAACAGTCCAAAAGAGGAACCGGCTGTTTCATTTTTCTGGACGGAAGAGGTTTTGCAGCTTTCACATGGTGCTTATCCGATTTAGCTTTCTCTGCGATCTTAGATACTGCCTCTGCATCAATCCCTTCGAACGGCCGCAGGACTTTGCTCTCCTGAAGCTTCTTTGCCATCTGGGTAAGTCTCTGGTAACCGCCGGGCTTCAGCAGCGTGGTAGCCACGGTGACCGGCCAGATTCCGGTGTCGATGATCTCCTCGATATTGTAGGCATCCGCGCCTCCGGAATAGGAGATCCTTAAGTTTCCACCAAATTCTTTGGACAGCTTTGCCGCCAGAGAGATAGACAGCGGGAACAGTGCCTTTCCTGACATATACATTTCTTCACTTGGAAGCTGATGTTCCTTCACATCCACAGGGAACGTGTTGGTGATCTTTACACCGAATTCCAGTCCCTTTTTATCTGCAAGCTCCATGAGCCTTTTAAGCATCGGGACCGCATCCTCATACTGAAGGTCATCTTTAAAATGGAAGTCACCGAACACCATATAATCATATCCCATGTCATCCATGGTTTTTCTGGCAAAATCATATCCAAGCAGTGTGGGATTACATTTAATAAATGTATGCAGGCCTTTTTCTTTTAATAAGTAGTCTGCGATGCTCTCGATTTCCTGTGGCGGACATCCGTGGAGTGTTGAGATCGTGGCGGAATTGCAGATCTTAGCCGGAATGGCTTCTACATCTTCTTCCGTTACGTTCTTAAGCCTTTTGGCCATTGCCCTGGCATCCCTCATACACTCCTTAAAAATACTGCTTTCCCCTGCATCCATCATGGTGTCGATGAAGGTGTTGATCTTTTCTGACTTGATCCCTGCCAGGTCATACCCGACACTCATATTAAACTGGAATCCGTCCGCAGTCCCAAGCCCATATTCTTTAGAAAGAATATGAAGCAGAAACCAGGCTTTGATATATTCTTCCATCGCCTGTGGAACATAAAGCTCCGTGGACCATTCGCAGTTATATCCTTCATCCTCCGCAAGGATGCACGGTTTGTTGACACTGGCGGACAACTCTTCCCCGTCCATGATCTGTACGGTCTTTAGTTCAAAGAAACGGCTTCCTGCCACATAGGCCGCCACAATGTTCTGAGCAAGCTGGGTGTGAGGCCCTGCCGCCGGCCCGATCGGTGTCTCCAGCTTCCGTCCGAAGATCTCCGCAGTGTCAGCCGGATCCGCCTTAAAAGGCCTGCGGATCCCAAAAATCGTTCCTTTATCTTCCTTCTCCTCCACGACCCACTCAAGCAGCCGTGAAAACGGGATTGACGTCATAATATCGCTCATATAATTATCCTCCTAACCATTGATGGTATGTGCAAGCTTAGCAGCTTCTTCCCTGCACTTTGCCATTGCCTCAGCTTCATCGGCTACAAGAAGCCTGCGGTCCTTCATCAGGACTTTTCCGTTTCCGATGGTCGTCACAACATTTCTTCCACTCATTCCGAACAGGATATGACCGTTTATATTTCCCTCATTCATCGGTGTCAGCGGGTCATAATCCACGATGATCACATCTGCTGCCGCTCCTTTTCTGAGGACTCCAAGAGGTCTCTTGAAATACCGGTTCGCAATCTTTGCATTGTTCTCAAACAGCATTTTAGGGACTTCCGCCCAGGCTGTATTTGGATCACAGAGGGAATGCTTATGTAATAAATTTGCCACCTTGTAGGATTCGGTCATATCATGGGTATATCCGTCAGTTCCAAGTCCAGTAAGGATTCCCTTTTCCACCATCCGCATGGTGGGAGGACATCCACAGGCATTTCCCATGTTGGATTCCGGATTGTGTACGACCATAGTTTCCGTATCCCTGATCAGGTCCATCTCATGCTCATTCACATAGATACAGTGGCCAAGCAGTGTTTTCTCACCCAGCACCCCGCAGTCCATGAGCCGGTCAATGATCCTCTTGCCGTAATGCTTTAGACAGTGGTGCAGATCTTCGATCCCCTCTGCCACATGGATGTGATAACCCACCTCTTCGGGCTTATTGGCAGCCGCCAGTTCCATAGTCTCATCCGAGATCGTAAACGACGCATGCATTCCCATCATCCCCGCGATCATATCAGAGTCGTCCTTCAGGGCATGACTGATAAATCTGGAATTTTCTAAAACAGCCTCTCTGGCCTTTTCCTTTCCATCCCTGTCGGAAACCTCGTAACACAGACAACTCCTGACCCCCAGCTCCTTTGCCGCTTCTTCTATAATAAAGAGACTGTCCGTGATATTCCCAAAACTTGCATGATGGTCAAATACGGTTGTCACTCCATTTTTAATACTGTCAATGTAGGTTGCCCTTGCACTCTGAAGGATCTGTTCCGGTGAAAGGTTCCGGTCAATGGTCCACCACATACCGTCCAGAATGTCTAAAAATCCCTTGGGATCATATCCGTTGATGGAAAGTCCTCTCGCCATGGCGCTGTAAATATGCTCATGGGTATTAATGAAGGCGGGCATAATGACGCCTCCCTCAGCATCTATATACTCCGCCTCCTTATAAGCCTGTTTTATGTCTTTTGTTTGGCCTACTTCTATGATTTTATTTCCGTCCATGACAACAGCGCCATCTTCTAAAAATGGACAGCTGACATCTCTCGTGATCATTCTTCCGTTCCCGACAATTCTCATAACTTGACCTCCTATTCATTGTGCAGGTGCTCTTTTGATAATCTAAATATAGCATCCCAAAATGTAAAAAACAACCGTTCCGAAGCATGTATACAAAATATTTTTGATATATCTAAAAATTTTTGTATTTTTTTATTGCAATCCTAAAAAAACGTGCTATGATTAACTTATCAGGCAACCAAA
>OLSH01000317.1_pt1 | contig 47381 bp, 49 predicted proteins | sample 1643221 | NCBI WGS metagenome assembly OLSH01 (sample SAMEA3136681, study PRJEB25190) | human gut metagenome | biome: human gut; feature: human-associated habitat; material: faeces | place: Austria | collected 2013 | reverse complement strand
TATATTATACTAACTCACATACAAATATGCAAGGAAGTTATTAGGAAATAACGGTGAAAAAATCCGTTTTTCTAATCCTGGGCCATATGGCTGCCAAGCAGGATATCTTCCGCTTTCTTATTCCAGAATCCCCCGGCCTCATCGCATGCGTCCGCCAGATGCTCAAACAGGGGATCATCTTTCCCCAGCTTCCTGAAATCCTCAATGGCTGTCAGCGGCATGGTGATATGTGTGTAGATGATCTTTTTCTCCCCTGGCATTTTCTTTAAATACAGAGTGGTGTCCACCACCGCATCAAGGCCGCCGATGTGTGTGATATTCATGGCCGCATTGATCTTCTTGTCACGAAGCAGTTGAAGGGCCTCCTCCATATCGGTTCTGAGTCCCCCGGAGGACCCGATCAGCTTTGTCTTCAGATAATGGCTGCCATAGATATTCATGCCTGCCCGGTACTTTTTGTCCGCCGTGGCCGCATAGATATTCATGCAGCCGTCCATGGCCATGATCCTGTTTCCAGTCTCCGCCACATTCTTGGGCGGCGCATAGACAAACACGTCATCGTAGCCCTTTTCATTGGTCAGGGCCAGCAGTGCGGAGGCAGGGTCCACCATCATGGACGGGTTTATGTAATAAAGCTCCACTCCATTTCTCTGTGCCTCCTGCACCGGGATCAGCCTCCTGGCCTTAGCAATCCTCTCATCGTTAATGTCTGTCACTACCAGCCGTTTTGGCTTTTGTTCCATAGTCAGCACATAACGTACTGCCATCAGCCCCATGGGTCCGCATCCGCCCAGAATCACGGTGTTGCCGCCCGGCTTGATACCGGAGATGTGTTCATGGGAGCCCGGCTTGCTGTGATAATTGGAATGGAAACTTCCCACAATGCTGTACAGTGCCTGTGCCACTGTGGCCTCAAAAAAGCTTTCTCCATCAAAATTGAGCAGACATCCCTTCTCGATCACATCCCCCGGGACAATACAGTAAGTGGCTGCCCCGCCAAAGTACTCATAGGAATACCCCGGGGACTCGATCTGGTCCGGAATCTCAGGAACAACTACATACTTATCTCCCGGATGATACTGCTCCTTCCACTTATCCCCCACCTGTTCAATAATGCCGGCGAACTCGTGCCCGATCAGGATCGGATACTTCCGGATATTTTTCGGTACCCGCAGATGCCTTTGGGCAAGTGTGATCTCTTTCAATGTAGACATGGCAATTCCATTGCAGAGAATCTTGAGAAGAATCTCATCCTCTTTGATCTCTGGAAGTTCAAACTCTTCCATCCTGATGTCCTTTACCCCGTAAAGTCTGACGCCTTTTACTCTCATAGTCATCGCCCCTTTTCACACAATGCAGGTCACATAGAAATTATTTTCTAAGATTATACCAGAAATGGAAATAAAAAAAAAGACCTGCAACAGACCTTCGGATAAAAGAAGAACACAAAATTGTCAAACTTTCATCACATTATGTTTAGGTTTCTCCCTTATTCTAAATAGAGTTAGACAAAAGGAGGTAACAAATTGATAGAAGTGAAACATCTTACAAAGAAGTATGGCAGCCATCTGGCATTGGATGATCTGTCATTTACAATTGAGAAAGGTCAGATCTATGGTTTTCTTGGCCCAAACGGTGCTGGAAAGTCGACCACAATGAATATTATGACTGGATATATCGGTGCTGACAGCGGAGAAATCCTCATAAATGGATGTGACATCCTCGAGGAACCGGAAAAAGCCAAAAAATCGATCGGATATCTTCCGGAAATTCCACCGCTCTATCTGGATATGACGGTCCGGGAGTATTTAAGCTTTGTTTCTGAACTAAAAGATATTCCAAAAAAAGACCGGGAGTCGGAAGTCGATGAGGTGTGCAGCCTCGTAAAACTCAACGAAGTCTCACATCGTCTGATCCGCAACCTGTCCAAAGGATACCGCCAGAGGACCGGTCTTGCCGCCGCAGTTCTCGGTTTTCCTGATATCATCATCCTGGATGAACCAACCGTGGGACTGGATCCAAAACAGATCATCGAGATCCGGCAGCTGATCCGTACACTGGCCAAGGATCATACAGTGATCTTAAGTTCCCATATCCTGGCGGAGGTCCAGGAGATCTGTGATTACGTGCTCATTATCTCAAAAGGACGGCTGGCCGCCGAGGGAACCCCTGCTCAGCTGGAACATATGTCCCGCGGGAAAGACAACATTGAACTCACAGTCATGTCAGATCCTTCCCGGATACAATCCGTGCTGGATACCATCCCCGGTATCCAAAATATCTCCTGGAAAGGACATACCGGTGATTCCTGTGATCTGGTATTGGAACTGTCAGAAGACAGCCAGAAGATCTGCCAGGATATTTCCATGGCCTTTGCAGCGGAACAGATACCGGTCACCAGGATTTATATTTCCAAAACAACTTTGGAAGACATCTTCCTTGAGTTAACCGATACAGATAGTGATGATCAGGAAGGAGAGATCGAAGATGAAAGCAATTTATAAGCGGGAACTCCGTTCCTATTTTACCTCTATGATCGGGTGTGCCTTTGTGGCATTTCTCACCATCATCGGCGGTGTGTATTTCATGGTATATAACTTAAGCAGCGGATATCCCTATTTTGCTTATTCTCTGTCCGGTGTTATATTTGCTATTTTGATTACAATCCCGGTGCTGTCTATGAAATGCTTCGCCGAAGAGCGAAAAAATAAAACAGATCAGCTTCTGCTTACCTCCCCTGTATCCCTGCCCAAGATCATCCTGGGCAAATACTTTGCGATGATCACCGTCTTCGCTATCCCATGTCTGATCTACTGCCTGTTTCCATTGATCATTAAGTTACAGGGAAATGCCCATCTACTGGTGGACTATACTTCCATCCTGGCATTTTACCTTCTGGGCTGTGTGTTTATCGGGATCGGCATGTTTTTATCCTCTCTGACTGAGAGTCCGGTCATTGCGGCGATCAGCACATGCGGGGTTTTGTTTTTTCTATATATGCTGGAAAACCTTTTAAACTATGTCCCCACCAGCGCCTTAAGCAGTGTCATCGTCCTCATCATTGTATTGACACTGGCCGCCGGCCTAATCTTTCATATAACAAAGAATCAGGTGATCGCCGGTACTGTGGAGATCGCCGGAGTGGCCATAACCATCGCGGTATATTTTATAAAATCATCCATCTTTGAAAATCTGATCCATGACATACTGGAGCATTTTGTCCTGACCGACGTTTTCTATAATTTTGCCCAGAATTACATTTTTGATATCGGAGGGCTTTTATACTATCTCTCCATCATCATTCTTTTTGTTTTCTTGACCATACAGACATTTCAGAAAAGACGATGGAGTTAGGGGGGGGAATTGAATTGGAAAAAATAAAAAAATTGTTTCAGACAAAGGATTCCAGAAAGGGCTCCTACAGTGTTGCCGTCACTGCCGTAGTCATTGGTATCGTAATCCTGTTTAACCTTCTTGTGGGCCAGCTGCCCCAAAAGATTCGGCAAATTGATATCAGTGATACCAATATCTATGAGATCTCATCCAAGAGCCAAAAACTAATAAAGAATCTGGAGAACGATGTAACCTTTTATGTGATCGCGGAGAAAAGCAGCACTGACGACCGCATCAAAACATTCATCAGCAAATACGTGTCTCTCTCCGGCCATTTGAAAGTGGAATGGATCGACCCCGTACTGCACCCTTCCGCACTGACAAAATATGATACGGAAAAGAACAGCATTGTCGTATCCTGCGAGAAAACAGGCCGGCAGACTTCGATCTCCTTCGACGATATTCTAGTCACTGAATCTTCCTATTATAATACGTCCACTTCTGCTACCCAGTTTGACGGAGACGGACAGTTGACCAGTGCTGTGAATTATGTGACCAACATAAAGGAATATAAGGCCTATTACACTTCCGGACACGGGGAGGCCGCTCTCTCCTCCTCCGTTACCAGCCTGATGGAAAAGTCCAGGATCTCTACGTCAGAACTGAATCTCCTGACTGCCTCTTCCATACCTAAGGACTGCGATCTTCTGATCCTCAACGGACCGACCAGTGATCTGACGAAGGATGAGGCCAAAGTGTTGTCTTCTTATCTAAAAAAGGGTGGGAAGGTCATGACGCTTCTGACTTATACAAATAAGAAGATGCCCCGCCTCAACGGACTCCTTGAAGATTATGGGCTAAAAGTTGCAAACGGATATATCGCAGACGGAGACCGCTGCTATCAGGGAAATTATTATTATCTCATACCGAATTTATCTGTGAGCGACGATATGGCCTCCGGTATTTCATCAAATTCCGTGCTTATGATCAACTCAAAAGGTATGACACAGACAGACCCAGCGCGCGATACGATCAGTGTAGAGTCCTTTATGACCACTTCTGACAGCGGTTATGCCGTCACCGAGAAAAAACAAACACAGGGAACCTATATACTTGGCGCGGCTTCCACGGAATCGGTCACTGTCAAAAACAGCAGCGGCAAGAAGGAAAAAAAGGAGAGCCGGCTGACAGTCTTCGGCAGCAATATGCTCATTGACGAACAGGTCACACAGTCCTTCTCGACACTTGAAAACCTTACGTTATTTATGAATTCCGTCACAGCTAACCTGGACAATGCTGACAATATATCCATCTCGCCAAAGAGTCTTCAGGTAACATATAACACCATCGCCCATCCGGGTATTTTCAGTATCCTGATCATCTTTGTGATTCCTTTTGTGGTCATCGCCGGAGGCTTTGTAATCTGGTTCAGGCGCAGAAGAAGGTAAAGGAGGGAACCACTATGAGACAGAAAAAAACATTGATGATCCTGATTCTGGTATTTGCAGGGCTTTTAGCCCTGTATGCCGGAATCACCTTTTACCAGAAAAACCAATCAGCGAGAAAAATTTCTTCTGGACAATTGACTGTAAAGAATATGAAGGCCATCACGTCCATCTCCTACAACAACGGACAGGATCTGTCTTTTGTAAAAAAGGACGGGACCTGGTACTATGAAAAAGACAGCGCATATCCGCTGGAACAGAGCTATCTAAACACCATGGCATCCCAGTTTCAAAAGATAACGGCAGTGCGCAGGCTCAAGAATGGGGACAGCCTGAAAGACTACGGCCTGGAAAAGCCAGCATATACCATTAAGGTAAAGGATAAAGAGGGAACCAAAACGACGTATTACATTGGAAATGCTTCTGGGGACAACTATTATCTGACCCTAGATGATAAATCAGAGATTTATACGGTATCCGCTGATCTGCTCTCCAACCTATCCTACTCCCTTAAGGATATGATGAAAACCGATACTTTCCCGTCCTTAAGCAGCGGAAATCTGAAAAAGGTCGTAATAACTGGCAGCGGCAAGAAAAAGACCTACACATCCAAATCAAAAACTGATATGGACAATATCGCCGGGGGTCTTGGGGTATTCACCTTCGGAGACTGCCAGAATTATTCAGTGAAAGACAAAGAGCTGTCCAAGTATGGGCTTGACAGCAAATCCCGCATCTCGGTGGATATCACCTATAAGGATACGGATTCAAAGAAAACCAAAAATCTCACCCTTTATATCGGCTCAAAAGATAAGGACAAAGAAAACTACTATGTGCAGCTGAAAGGATCAAAGATGGTCTACTTAAGCGATGCAGATGTGGTAAAAAATATCCTGGAGCCTTAAGCTTCTATGACGCACTAAAAAGGAGACTGCGATGAGGCAGTCTCCTTTTATAATTTATTCTTAACCGAAATATCTCTTTAATAAACCTTCAAAAGCTTTTCCGTGGCGGGCTTCATCCCTTGCCATTTCATGTACAGTGTCATGGATCGCATCTAAGTTCGCTGCTTTTGCTCTCTTGGCAAGGTCAAACTTACCTGCTGTTGCTCCATTTTCTGCGTCAACTCTCATCTCAAGGTTTTTCTTTGTGCTGTCTGTTAATACTTCTCCAAGCAGTTCAGCAAACTTTGCTGCATGCTCTGCTTCCTCTAATGCTGCTTTTTCCCAGTATAATCCGATCTCCGGATATCCTTCTCTATGTGCCACACGGCTCATTGCAAGGTACATACCTACTTCAGAACATTCTCCTTCAAAGTTTGCTCTTAAGTCTGCCATGATGTCTTCGCTGGCTCCCTGTGCCACTCCGACTACATGCTCAGCTGCCCATTCTCTGTCTCCTGTCTGCTCTTTGAACTTCTCTGCAGGAACTCCGCATGTTGGACATTTCTCTGGTGCTGTTTCTCCCTCGTGAACATATCCGCATACTGTACAAACCCATTTCTTCATAATAATGATCTCCTTTTAATTTATTTATTTTACTGTTTCTACTATATTCAAGAAAGCCAGTTCAGATAATAGTAACTGTTACTGTTTTCTTGTTGTCTTAATAATACCACCGCTATTTTGTATTGTCAATATCTTTTTTTAAACATTTTTCACAGATTCCACGGAAGTAAGTGACATTCTCGTCTACACGACCTTTGAAGTGGGCACTTGCGATCGTATTCACATGATCGATGGGATCCATCTCAAGGTCGATAACTTCCCCGCACTCTTTACATATAAAATGATAATGCGGATCAACGTTGGCATCGTACCTGTCTGCCCCGCCGTCATAACTCAGCTTTAAGATATCACCCCGGCTTGACAGCAGTGCCAGGTTGCGGTAAACCGTACCTAAGCTGATGTTCGGAAATTCTTCTTTAATATTAACATATATCGTATCCGCAGTCGGATGGTCTTTTCTGCCCATTAAAAATCTGATGATAGCATCCCTCTGCTTGCTTTTTTTTGTTGCCGGCTGCATAGGTCTCCTCCTCTCATAATAATAATTGTTACTGTTTTTAGTATAGAATACCATATGTACATTGTCAATAGAAAAAAGCACTATGCAGAAAAAATTCTGACATAGTGCTTTTTGTTTATTTTCTATTTGCCGGTTCCATGCTGACACTCTTTCCTTTGATCTTAGCATGGCTCATGCCATACAGTACGTCTTTTGCGACTTCTTTCGGCACTTCCACAAAGGTATATTGGTCATGGACATCGATGGCTCCTACCAAATCTCCGGAAATACTGGATTCTCCTGCGATGGCTCCGAGAATGTCTCCCGGACGGACACCTTTCTTTTTACCAATATTGATGAATAATCTCACCATTCCTTCTTCGGCGCCGGTGTCCCCAAAATCTTCTCCCTGACGGACTTCTTCTTCATTCTCAGAAATCTGCTTTTTCAAGAATGCCGCGGCAATCTCTAATGCAGTGTAATCTGTCTCATTGATGAATTCATCCAGCATATCCACATATTTGTCCAAATTGTTTTCTTCAATCAGTCCCGTGATCTCTTCCATGCTCTTTTCAGCCCTCGTTGCCTGGACATCATTTAAGCTTGGGATCGGTCTTGCCTTGATCTTTGTCTTGCAGTAGCGCTGTACATCTCTCAGCTTATAGATTTCTTTTCCTGCCACAAAGGTAAATGCATTTCCGTTTCTTCCCGCACGCCCGGTTCTTCCAATCCGGTGTACATAAAACTCATCGTCTTGAGGAAGGTCATAGTTAAAGACTGCATCCACATTGTCCACATCAATCCCTCTGGCCGCCACATCGGTTGCCACGAGGATATCCACGCGTCCGCCCCTGAAACTCTTCATGACGCGGTCTCTCTGGCTCTGTTTTAAATCTCCGTGAAGTCCTTCCGCAAAGTATCCACGGCCTTTCAACTCCCCTGTCACTTCATCTACCATACGCTTTGTATTGCAGAATACAATGGAAAGCTTCGGAGAATGCATATCCAACAGACGGCAGAGAACTTCTACTTTTTGTTTTGGCCTGACTTCATAATAAAACTGTTCAATGTTTGGTACGGTCAGTTCCTTGCGCACAACTTTGATCAGCTTGGAATTCTTCTGGTATTTTTTCGTAATATCCAGGATTGCCTTTGGCATGGTAGCGGAGAACAACAGTGTCTGGCGTTCTTCCGGCACTTCTACCAGGATACTCTCTATATCTTCCCTGAATCCCATGTTCAGCATTTCGTCCGCTTCATCCAGAACGATCATTTTTAAATCTTCTAATTTTAAGGTATGGCGGCGCATATGGTCCATGATACGGCCCGGCGTTCCTACTATAATATTCGCTCCTGTTTTTAAAGAGCGGATCTGGTTGGTGATATTCTGTCCTCCATAAATCGGGAGCACTTTTGCTCCTGACATAAATTTCGCCAGTTTCCTGATCTCATCTGCTACCTGGATCGCCAATTCCCTTGTAGGGCACAAGATCATGGCCTGCGGCTTTTTCAGTTTCGGATCCAGCTTCTCTAAAAGCGGGATACCAAAGGCTGCTGTTTTTCCTGTTCCGGTCTGTGCCTGACCTACAATATCTCTACCCTCAAGGACCACAGGGATCGCTGCTCCCTGGATCGGTGAGGCTGCTTCAAACCCCATCTCTTTTACTGCTTTTAATATTTTATTGTCAATGTTTAATTCATCAAATCTTACTGCGTCCATAAATTCCTCTGTATCTTTCTCTTTCAATCAAAAATAATGCTCCGGGTTGTCAGGCATGCTGACAATCCAGAGCAACAACGTTATCCACTATAACATATTTTCCTATTCAACGTCAAGAAGACTATGCGATTGTCTCTCGACAATTAATGACGGCCGCAGCCGTGTTCCCCGCAGCTTCCATGTTGATGTTCTTCTCCGTGGTGGCTGCACATAACATTTTCGTCATAAGCAAGACAGCCTTTGAGCAGATCTTCCACTGCCTGGTCCGCATCACCGGAAACTCCTCCGTAAAAAGTGATTCCTGCCTCTTTCAGGGCTTCCTGTGCTCCGCCGCCGATGCCTCCGCAGATCAAGGTATCCGCTCCGTGTTCTTTTAGAAATCCAGACAAAGCACCGTGTCCGCTTCCATTTGTAGATACAATTTCACTGTTCTTTACTGTTCCGTCTGCCGTCTCATAAATTTTAAACTGCTCTGTGTGGCCAAAATGCTGAAAAATATCTCCGTTTTCATAAGTTACTGCAACTTTCATGTTATTTCTCCTTTTCTTTTTTACAGCAGTGTCTGCTGCATTCTTTTCTATTTTCAGAACACAGGGTGTAATCTCCCCCCTGTATCTTTAAAACCTTTCCGTGAACAAGAGCGTCCGCAAGTTTGGTCCTGGCGCATTCGTAGATACCTGTGACGGTTGTCCTGGCAATACCCATCTGCACTGCACACTGCTCCTGCGTAAGCTTTTCCCAATCAATGAGTCTAATGGCTTCATATTCGTCAATACTCATTACGATCCTGCTCCCGCAGCAGTTCTCCCGGCCTCCCAGCGGCTCAAGTCCTTGGTTCTCCGGCATTGCGCAGACTCGTCTGCATTTTCTTGGTCTTGGCATCCGTTCCCTCCTTTACCGAACTATTCTTGACATATGTCACTTATAATCATACCACATTAATGACATATGTCAAATAAAATCTTAACATTTTATAAATATAAGAAAAGTCCTTGAAATGGACATAGTGTAGTAGTAGTATATAAATACATCGAATATAGTTTTGATTACTACATATAATATTTTATGACCCAAGTATATATCGGAGGTTTACATTATGAAGTTTAGACTGAAAGATCCCGGAAGCGCTATCACACACTTTATCGGAATGGTTTTGTCCATTGTTGCAGGGATCCCCTTGATCATCAACAGCATTCCCACCCATAATACTGTCCGTATTGCCTCTCTGACAATTTTTGTACTGAGTATGGCGGGTCTGTATGCGGCCAGCACAACTTACCACTCCATTTATTCTTCGGAGCATGTGATGAAGATATTAAAAAAGCTGGACCATGCCATGATCTTTATCTTGATCGCGGGCTCCTACACCCCGATCTGCACCATCGTACTGGGCGGCAGGATTGGATATGGGCTTCTCACAGCCATCTGGATCATCGCTATCCTGGGTATTATTTTTAAGATGTTCTGGGTGACTTGTCCCAAGTGGGTGTCATCCGTTATGTACATCGCCATGGGCTGGTTTTGTGTCATAGCCATTGCTCCGCTGTTCCACAAGCTGTCTGCCCTGTGCTTCGGCCTCCTTCTTGCCGGCGGCATCATCTACACCGTGGGCGGCATCATCTACGCACTGAAGCTCTCCTGGTTTGAAAACCACTGGAAGAACTTTGGACTGCACGAGATCTTCCACCTGTTCGTCATGGGCGGCAGCGCATGCCATCTGATCATGATGTTCTTTGTTTAAGAATATTACACTTTTAAGCCGGGCAGTTTCAGTTTCTCTGCCCGGCTCATTTTCTTTATGGCGGCTTCTCTTCTCATGGCCGCCTCTTTTGTATCAAATTCCTCCAAGTACACAAGCTCTGCCGGTGTCCGGCCTCTTGTGTACTTGGCGCCTCTGCCCTCATTGTGGGCTCTGAGACGTTTTTTAATGTCATTGGTCCATCCTGTGTAGAGACTCCCGTCACTGCACTTTAAAACATATGTATAGCACTTCATTGGTATATCCCTTCGTATTTTATTCGAAGAAAAAGCTGCCGAAGCGGCAGCCTTTCTTCTACAGCAGCCAAAGATGTGAAAAGTAAGATACTCGAAAAAGCAAAGTAAAGTAGAAAAAAACATTGACTGTTATTTTTGCTTCTTATATAGTATACGATATTTTCAGATCTTTGTTCCACTATTCTAAATAACTGGTTGGATTAATTGTCTTCTTGTCTTTTTCCATCTGCAGGTACACGTTGGCACCTTCCAATGTGAAGCAGTCTGTAGGAGCCGCTACTTTGCCGAGGATCTGGTTCTTTGTAACCGAATCCCCCTCTTTCACAGCCAGGTCTTTCAGCTGTCCATAGAGAGCTGTGTAGCCGTCTCCTAAATCAAGGAGTACAGTCTGTCCGAATTCTTCTGTCTTACGGATTTCTTCGACTTTTGCGCTTTTTGGGGCTTTGACTGCCATTCCCTCTTTTGCCTCGATCATGATTCCTTTATTTACCCGGTACTGGTCCAGGGATTCAAAATAGATTGTGGAATCCACGCTGTAAGGCATTAAAACGTTTCCTGTCAGCGGCCAGGCGAGCTTTGTCTTTCCATCATATGATACCGTATTCTGGCTCATTGTCTCTGTGGTTTTCTCAGTCTCTGCCTCTGTCGCTTCGGTTGTTGTTGCTTCTGTGGTTCCCTCGGTGGCTCCGTTATTGACACCGACAGAATCTTTGTTCAAGTCTACCTGCTGCTTTGCTAAGTCTCTTTTATTTTTAAATTCTATGCTGTAATATGTCATGATCCCGATAAAAAGGGCCAGTCCTACCAGCATCACCGCATAGTATTTCTTTAATGGGGAAGAGACGTCCCGGTTATGTCCTTTCATTTTCATCACCTCAGGGATAGTTTTACCGAATTCTGAGGCTTTATTCACTGATCGGACAATTTTGTGATCTGAATTCCTGTATAATAATATTTTAATATTTTTTTATAGCTTTTTTGATCCTTCGCAAGCTCGTTTGCCCCATATTGGGACATTCCCAATCCAAGACCTTTTCCCAACGCAACCATTCTGAGTTTTCCGTCATACGGCTCCAGATAGAAATTGGTGGAATTCAGCTGAAAACATTTGGCCCAGGCTTCTCCGGACATGACATATTTCCCGATCTGCACCTGCTTCACATATCCGTTTCCTGTTTTTTCTTTGATCCTGATGGACTTTTTGGCCTCCTCCACTGTCAGCTTGATCTTTTTTTCTTTTTCTAACTGGGTCACAACCTGCTTATATGTCACAGGAATCCCTGTCATATACTCCGGAGATTCCACATCCTTTAAGCTGTCTTTTTCCTGGAGATAAGAGATATCTTTCCCAAACCACTCCTTGGCACTGAGCGTGGTCCCCACGCTGATGCCGTGGAAATACGGCTGTATGTACTTGCCCTCACAGGTAATGACTTCTCCAGTCGTCTCACCCACTGCCTGCTTCCTTGACTGGTCTGTGATCTTATATTTTTGCTCTCCCAGCTTTTCCTCCAGATTTTTGTCTTCCTCATATCTATATGGCAGAGAATCCTGGCTGACATCTTTTCTGCCGTCCATTCTCCGCATGATATCTGTTCTCAGGATCACGGCCTGGGCTTTTAGAGTTTCCTTTTCATTATCCATAGAGATCTGTGTGGGCAGGACACCCAGCAGATATGTCTCCAAATCCATGGCTTTCCCGTTCACCGTCACTGTATAGCCGCTGCTGTGGGTCTGAAAATCCACAGGTTTTGTTTCTTCTTTTCCTGAAAGCACCACTGTCAGCAGATATGGGACACTGCAGAACAGAAACAGCAAAAAGAAAAGGTAGGACAATTTATTTCTCATTAAAATCCCCCTTCCTGTCCGTCTTATTATTTTATTCAAGACAGGCAGGAAGTATGACATGTTCCACATGATTTCCGTTCATAGATAGAATTTTAAAAACAAGGGAGACACACAATTGCTGTGTACCTCCCTTTTTTCAGGATGCCGGAACCCTGTTATTATTTTTTGAGCAGTCTCTTTAACCAGCCGGCATCGACCAAATTGACCGTCTCAAATTTTCCTTTATAAAATACAGCCCAGTTATTAAAAACGCAGGGCAGTTCCTTTGCCTTTTGCAGAGTGTCCACTTGGATGAAAGATACAGGAATGTCATTGGTCTCACAATACTGCTTCACCGTCTTGGCGGTCTGATAAACAAAGGGGCACTGCATATCATAATAGATTGTCAGCTCTTTGTTTTCAATTGCCTGCTTTTTGGCACTCTCTGTAAACTCCGGCACTGTTCCGTCAAAGGAAAGGGCAAGCAATTCATACCCTTGATCCGTTGAGTCCACAGCCTCAAAACCATACTTCTTCGCAAATGACTGGTCAGAAAGCCAAGCTTTCTGACGTTTCGCTCCCAGCATACAGACGCCGGATTTCCCCTTCTTCCTGGCATCGTCCAGACAGTACTCCATCAGGGCTTTCCCGTATCCTTTTCCTTTATGGCTGCCGGAAGCCCATAAGCAGTAGAGATAATAATAATTGTCTCCAGTTATGGGAACCCAGGCAGTTTCAAGGGGAGCATATTCGATAAAAACCACAGCTTTTTCATTTAATTTGCGGAAAACATGTCCTTCCCCCAGACGTTCGGACAGCCATTGCCGCTTTGCCTCAACCCCTGGATGGAGTTTCCGGCTGCGGATGATGCAGCATAAATGCTCACTGTCAAGATTCTCCGGGGTCAAGTTTACAAAATCGGCGTTCATGTGTATCCTCCGTTTTTAAAGGGTCTTTACTGGTTGCGGCAAGATGTTAGATTTCGTTTTTTTCTACTCCGAGCGTTACTTTTTCCCCGTTGATGTTCCAGTCTTTTGTAAAGCCTGCCGCAGCTCCTGACACAATGCCTGTGGCCAGCACATCTCCCATGATCGTATCTTTATTTTTGGAGATCAGGCCGCTTACCTTTTCATTTCCTTCATAGGAGATCGTAATCTTATCCATGACTTCAAAGCCTGCTTCTTTTCTCATAGACTGTACTTTGCTGATGATCTCACGGATGAAACCTTCTTCCAGAAGTTCCTCTGTCAGATTTGTATCCAGCACTACCGTAAATTCATTGTCTGCCTCTGTCACAAAGCCTTCCTGTTTCACCATTTCAATGAGCAGGTCTTCCTCTGCAAGCTCCACAGGCATACCATCCACGGTAAAGCTTAACGCTCCCTTGGAATCCAGCTCTGCTTTGGCCTTGTTTCCATCCAGTTCCGTCAGATGCTTGCGGATACCGTTCAGCAGTTTTCCATACTTTGGTCCCACAGTCTTTAACTGAGGTTTAAAGTTATAAGTTGTAAAGTTTGAAACATCCTCGGTAAACTTAATGGTTTTCACGTTCAATTCTTCCCGGATGATTTCCTGATAAAAATCTGTAAGCTCGGCCGGAGCCTTCACGTACATCTGGCCGATCGGCTGGCGGTTCTTGATGCTGGCACTGTTTCTGCACGCGCGCCCAAGAACAACGATCTTCAGGACAGCGTCCATGTTTTCTTCCAGCTCTTTGTCATACATACTTTCATCCACGGACGGGAAGTCGCACAGATGAATGCTCTCAGGAGCCTGAGCATCTACGCTTTTTACAAGGTTCTGGTAAATCTCTTCTGTCATAAACGGAATCATCGGAGCCGCAGTCTTGCAGACGGTGGTCAGTGCTGTATAGAGTGTCATATAGGCATTGATCTTATCCTGCTCCATTCCTTTTGCCCAGAATCTCTCACGGCAGCGTCTCACATACCAGTTGCTCATCTCATCGACAAATTCCTGGAGTGCCCTTGCGGCTTCCGGGATACTGTAAGCGCCCAGGTTTTCATCCACGGATTTGACCAGAGAGTTTAATTTGGATAAGAGCCAGCGGTCCATAACCGGAAGCTTGTCATAATCCATGCTGTATTTTGTCGGGTCAAACTGGTCAATCTCCGCATATAAAACGTAGAATGCATAGGTGTTCCACAGAGTTCCCATAAACTTTCTCTGGCCTTCTGTCACAGCTTTGGAGTGGAATCTTTTCGGAAGCCACGGTGCATTGTTTGTGTAGAAATACCAGCGGATGGCGTCCGCGCCGTGTTCCTTTAAAGCTTCCATAGGATCAACTGCATTGCCTTTGGACTTGGACATCTTCTGTCCATTCTCATCCTGGACATGGCCCAGCACGATGACATTTTTATAAGGAGCTTTGTCAAACAGCAGGGTTGAGATCGCCAGGAGAGAATAGAACCATCCTCTTGTCTGATCCACCGCCTCTGAGATAAAGTCCGCAGGGAAGTTCTCCTCAAAGATATCTTTATTCTCAAATGGATAGTGCCACTGCGCAAACGGCATAGATCCTGAATCAAACCAACAGTCGATGACTTCTTCCACCCGGTGCATTTCTTTTCCACAATCTGGACACTTGACGGTCACGTCATCAATATACGGGCGGTGAAGTTCAATGTCATCCGGACAATTGTCAGACATACTCTTTAATTCTTCAATAGAACCGATGGCATGCTGGTGTCCGCACTCACACTCCCAGACATTTAACGGTGTTCCCCAGTAACGGTTTCTGGAAATACCCCAGTCTTGGACGTTTTCCAGCCAATCTCCGAAACGTCCTTTTCCAATGTTCTCCGGAATCCAGTTGACGGTATTGTTGTTTTTGATCAGCTGGTCTTTCACATCCGTCATCTTGATGAACCAGGATTCTCTTGCGTAGTAGATCAGCGGAGTATCACATCTCCAGCAGTGAGGGTAGCTGTGCTCGAAATCAAGAGCGGCAAATAAAAGCCCTCTCTCTTCCAAATCCTTAAGGATCAGTTTATCTGCATCCTTGCAGAAAGTACCGGCCCAAGGAGTTTCTTTTGTCATTTCACCTTTTTCATCCACAAGCTGTACAAACGGCAGTCCGTATTTTCTACCCACCTGGGCATCGTCCTCACCGAACGCAGGGGCGATGTGCACCACTCCGGTACCGTCGGTCAGTGTTACATAGGTGTCGCAGGTCACATAATATGCTTTTTCTTTTGGTGTGACGAACGGGAACAACGGCTCATATTCCTTGTGTTCCAGATCAGTCCCTTTGTATGTCTCTAATACCTTATATTCTCCTTCGAGAACAGTGTCGCACAATGCTTCTGCCAGATAATAAGTGTATCCGTCATTTTCTACTTTTACATAGGTTTCATTTGGATTCACACAGAGAGCCACGTTAGAGGGAAGGGTCCATGGTGTTGTTGTCCATGCCAGGATGTAGGCATCTTCCTCTTTTACTTTGAATCTTGCGATGGCTGACTTCTCTTTGACATCTTTGTATCCCTGTGCTACTTCATGGGAGGAAAGCGGAGTTCCGCAGCGTGGGCAGTAAGGCACGATTTTATATCCTTTATAAAGAAGCCCTTTGTCCCAGATCTGTTTTAACGCCCACCAGACAGACTCAATATAGTCGTTGTGGTAAGTGACATATGGGTCGTCCATGTCTGCCCAGAAGCCTACCACACCTGAGAAATCTTCCCACATACCCTTATACTTCCAGACACTTTCCTTACATTCTTTGATAAACGGAGCCAGACCGTATTCCTCAATCTGTTCTTTTCCGTCCAGCCCAAGCTTTTTCTCCACTTCCAGTTCTACCGGCAGACCGTGGGTATCCCATCCGGCTTTCCGGATGATCTTATGCCCCTTCATCGTCTGGTAGCGCGGGATCATATCCTTAATAACACGTGTCAGAACATGTCCGATATGAGGCTTTCCGTTGGCCGTGGGAGGCCCGTCATAAAAGGTGTAGGTGTCGTCCCCTTTTCTTTCTTCTATACTCTTTTCAAAGATCTTGTGTTCTTTCCAGAACTCTACTGTCTGTTTTTCGCGGTCAACAAAATTCAAGTCGGAAGATACTTTTTTGTACATCGCTTATTTCTCCTTTTATTATTGATGATTTCCTTACGCATTTGTGTGCATAACGCCCGTAGGACTTTTTTATTCCATAAGGAGAACTTTCCTATGGAACAAGAAAGAATCCCGCAAGCGGGATTCTCCGCCTGCGGCGGGTCGCATTGGCGACATAAATCCTTACCGCCGCAGTGCGATCCTCGCGGAGCGTTTTTTATTCCATAGGGATAACTTCCCTATGGAATAAAAAAAAGTGCTGTCCTAAAATAGGACAACACTTGTTGATTCTATACCACCTATTTCACATACTATCATATGTTATCCTGATAACGGAGGATGCCGGCACAGCTTACTTTGTTCAGCTTGCAACTCAAGAGTGATATTCCTTATGTGCTACTTGCGTCAGGCTCCCACCATCCCTGACTCGCTCTCTGCTTTTACAGCATAAGTACTGTCTCTGTCAACGTTTTATTTTAAAAATTTTGTTTGTGTTTATTTTAGTATAGGTTTTTTTAAATGTCAACTACCTTCCGGATTTTCCTCTTTATCCGCGCAGGTCTGCCATTGAGACAACAGATCCCTAAGGTCCTCACTCTTAAAATCACAGGGCAGGCATTTCCCGCTGCCGTAAAAAGAACATCCAGCTTCCACGGTCTCCCGAATTTTCCCCATACTGTTCTTCCCGCTTCCAACGATCAGATGGTCTTTTGCGTCTTCAGATAAAAATGGGAATGTCTGTATTAAAAAATCCGGAAGTTCTTCCCTCAGGAATCTCGTGAAGTTTTTTTCATTTGGTATCGGAGTAAAAAAACTTTCCGCCACCTGCGGCATGACCACTGCCAGATTCTGCTCCCCGGCGGTCTGCTCAATATCTGTACGCCTGATCCAGAAAGAGGCATCTTGTCCCTGGCCATGCAGCAGAAGACAAAGCCTTATCTTGTCCTCACCGATTTGTCCATATTCAGGAAAGATCATATCTATCCCGGTATCTTTGCCCATGGCTTTTGAATAAAAATCGCAGAGTATGAATGCCAAACTCATCCCTCCTTACAAAGTATATACTCTTTTTTAAATGAGAACCACCGCACCGCACGCCGGAGAGCCTCCTCCCAAAACCCCCAGTCATGGCCTCCGCTCCATTGCTCAAATACAGCCCTGGCTCCCATTTCCTTTAACTTATCCCGAAAGATCAGGTTAAATCCATAAAGAAAATCTTCCGTACCGCAACACTGATATATTTCTGGAAGGATTTCAATATTCCCTCTATGCTGTTCTAACAGATAATATATATCTGCAGGACTTCCCTTTACCCGATCCAGGTCTCCGAAGATAGATGTATAAAAGGTTTCATCCATTTCATAATCACCGAGAAACTCTTTTCGTTCTTTTGTGTCGGACAAAACAACCTTGATCTCCCTCACCATATCAAGGCTCCCAGAAAAGGACGCTGCTTTTGCAAAATTCTCCGGTTTGAGCAGCGCCAGCTTCATTGCCCCGTATCCACCCATGGACAGCCCCGCCGCAAATGTATCTTCTCTTTTTTCAGACACGTTAAAATAGGTTTTCACCACTTCCGGCAGTTCCTGGCTTAAATAGGTCCAGTAATGTTCTCCACAGACCGTGTCTGTATAGTAACTGAGACCTCCGTCTGGCATAATGACCAGGACCTTGCATCCGGAGAAGATCCTTTCAATCGGAACCCTGCGGATCCACTTGGTCTCATCATCTCCTCCCCCGTGAAGCAGATAGAGCACCTGCAGCTTTCCCCTGACTGTTTCTTTTGGCAAAGCTGCAAAAAACCGTGTACTGCGTTTCAGTGCTCTGGAATAAAAATTACAGCTGATCAAACTGATACTACCGCCCCCTCTTCTTTCTTATAAGACTTTCACTAAGGATCCTACAACACATATGAGGATGATAAGAATAACAATCTTCGGCGCAGACATCTTTCTGCCCTTCAGTCCGTAATATGCCAGGAATATCACAAGAAGAGGCAGTATACCCGGTGCGATAGAGTCTAAAGTCTCCTGTAGATTAAAAGATTTGGTCTTTGCTACAGTGGACAGACTGACTAATCCTGCTGACAGTGCACCCATCATAAACATACCGATCATATTTGCACCGTTTATCACATCCTTTAAGGTGCCTGAGGACATAATATTTTTGACAGAGGATCGTCCCATCTTATAACCAAGTCTGTGAAAAATAAGGCCCTCCACATACATTGCTGTGCCTAACAGAAACATGATGATCGGAGCAGCCAGACTTCCTTTTACCGCGAAGCTGCAGCAGAACGCACTTACCAAAGTAAAAATTGTAGCCAGATCCACGGTATCTCCGATTCCAGCTACCGGTCCCATCAGTCCGGTCTTATAACTGGTGATCATCTCTCCCGGCATCTCCTTATGCTTTGCCCTCTCCTCCTCCATGGCAATAGCGCTGCCAAAGATCATGCTTCCCCATGTGGCCTCCGTGTTAAAAAAAGCAAGATGCCTTTTTAATGCTTCTGAGAGTTCTTCTTTTTTTGAATACAATTTCTCTAAAACAGGAATCATGCTGGCCCCATATGCAAGTCCCTGCATTCTCTCGTAATTGGCGCTGATCTCCGCTGTCAGCCACCAGCGGAAGTATGCCTTGTCAATGTCTTTTTTTGTAAGAACAGAATCTTCCCTGCTTTCTACTTCCACTGCTTCTTTTATATTTATTTTCTCACTCATCAGCTATCTCCTCCTTTACTTCCCGCTTCATCACGATCATTGTGACAGCGATGCAGACCGCAAACACTCCCGCAACCAGCGTATTGATATTTGAGATTTTCACAAGATAGAATCCGATCAGGAACAGCGGGATATATTTTGCTTTTCCAATCATGTAGATGATCATTGCAAATCCGACAGCAGGCAGCACTCCTCCCGCAACTTCCAGTCCATGCATCAGCCACTCAGGTATGGCATTTAAGACAGGCTTCACTACATCCGCTCCAAAGATGTTTACGAGAAAAACTGGGAGAAAAAATAGCAGGGAACTTAAAAGGAACGGCCAGATACTGGCACAGCGCCAGACCCCTTTTGTGTTTCCCTCTTCCGCATATTTGTCTGCCTTTACAACAAACATGCAGTTTACAATCTTTTTTAAGTTATAAAGGAAAGCCCCTAACAGCCCCACCAGCACTGCCAGCGAAATAGCCACTTCCGGTGCCATTCCTGTCTTTAATGCTATGGGAATCACACACGCTGCGGCAATCCCTTCATCAGCCGGAAGCTGCCCGCCCGGAGCAAATACCCCCAGGTAGATCAGTTTAATGCTTCCAGCAAGGATAATACCAGTTGCCACATCCCCGTAGATCAAACCTGCCACAAGTCCCATAGTAAACGGTGTACCCACTGAGATCCAAAAGGTATATCCCAGATACCCGTTGGCAATCCAGTATAGTAAACCCATGGCAACAGCCATTGCAATCGTTTGTACGTCCATATGAATCCTCCTTCTTATAGTTTTTCTTTAATCTTTGACAGTTCTGCATGGGAGTCATCCGGCGTTGACTGTAAGATAACCTCGATCCCGGCTCCACTGATCTGTTCCAGTTTTTCGTATTCAGACGGGCTCATATAAATACTGCTGTAAACCAGTACTTTCCCCGCATCCGTGGGAATCCCTCCCACTACCAGTTTTGGAAACGACACTCCGTCAAAAAAAGCCTGATAACAGGATTCCACATTTTTAAATAATAAAAATACGCTTCCTTTGATATTTTTCAGAAAACTTGCCGCCCGTTCTGTTTCCACTACATCTACTTTTGTACCTGCCGGCGCGGCCATCATATAAATATCCGCCATAAAATCATCCTGAGCCAGCTCTGAATCCACGATGACGATTCGTTTTGCCGGGTAAGCCTTCATCCATTTTGTCACCACCTGCCCGTGTATCAGGCGATAGTCAATTCTTGCAATCTGAACCTCAGCCATTTTCCTTCCTCCTTTCATTAAACAGGTCACTAATGATGACGGACCCTTTTCTTGCTGCTTCTACGCAACGGACTGCAGTTTCCTGAAGTCCCAGTTCCTCTCGTATGTCCATAAATTCCAGTAACATCGGCAGGCTTGCTCCGGAGATCACTTTAATCTTTTTGTTTCTGGAGTATTTCAGCGCCAGATTAGCCGGTGTACCTCCCCAGATATCTGTAAAAACGATCCCTCCTTCCCCTTTATCCAGTGTTTCTAAAAGTTCTTGTAGTTTAAGTCCTGTCCTCTCAATGTTATCCCCAGGGTCCAGGGACCATGAAGCGCAATCCGAAACAGGTCCGACAACCAGTGATACACTGTTCAGAAGCTCTTTCCCGAATCCCCCGTGTGCCGCTATGACCATTCCTATCATCTCAGTCCTCCTTTTGCATGTGGCTGTAATAAGTTTATATAACTCTATATAGCAAACGCTGTGCCAACTAAATAGGACATAAAAAAAGAAGCCCTGCAATTCTATGCAGGACCTCCGCTTTTTCCAGTGATCAATTCGTAAATTAATTTTAGTTCCCTCAGGTTTACTGACACATTATATTTGGATTCAATGACAGATAGGCTGTTTTTTGCACTTTTTATGAAATCCGGGTGACACTTCTCAAACACGGATTCATCTCCCTGGGGAAGTCTTCCTTTTTCCAGGATCAATCGTTCCACCATGATGCAGATATGAATATACAGCATTTTTTTCAGATCTACAGAAAATGCAGTATTACGAACCGCTTCTATCTTTTCCACCGCCTCCTCCACATCCAGAATGATTTTATCCGGATTCAGGATCGTAAGCTGTCCGATGATATTTCTCATGCTGAAGCCCTTAATGATGTTTGTCATCACCTGTCTTATCACCTTTTCCGGATACTTTTCTCTTAACCCTTCTTCTATCAGATGTTTCCCTTTCTCTGTCACAAGATCATTTAAAAGCAGCGTATGTGCATCCTGGATCTCCAACTCAATAGTGGAAATGACAAATAAGACATTATACTTGTGAAATACTCCGCACTGGGACTTTTTAGAGACCAGCTCCTGGTATTCGCAGGCAGCCACTTCCACTTCCGTCTCCCGAAAGCTCTCTCTTAACATATCCCTGATCTTGATTGCCGTTCCGATGCCTGTAATGCAGCATACTACTATAGCGTCAGCTTTTTTTCTCTGTTTGATATAAGTAAAATTGGTCACATTATTTTTGACAACCTGCTCCACTATAAAATGGATTCCTTCCCGCCTTAGGATTCTCTCCCCTGCTTCCATGGCCATCTGGGTAGTGATATTATTAATAATCCCCAGGTCACCCTCAACTTCATTTTGGATATCTTTTGCAATATCCAGCAGTGAGCCTGTATCCACAAACAGCAGGAGCCCTTTGGATGTATCCACCCGCTTTAGGTAAGACCTGACCTTTTTTACAATCTCTTTTTTCTCAATATCGAACGGCATATCAAAGGCCTCAAAAATATACTGTCCAAACATCCGGTTAGCCATGCTGGCAATACTGGATGCAGTGGCATGACCGTGCGCTGCTATGACCGCATTGCTCAGATCATTTTGTACATCCATCCTGCAGTAAAAATATAATGCAACAAAAATACGGATCATCTGTGGGCATGCCTCATAGTCAATGGTCTGTCTGGCCATTTCATAAAATATGGCACTCATCTTATAACATCTGTACAACTGCCTTCGGATCAGCTCTTCGGTTTTTCTAAGATCTTCCATCTCCTCTTCCGAATAACTTAAATCTCTGCTGAACAAGAGCAGGGTTCTACTCAATACAGTCACCATAGTCCCATTATACTGCAGGCCATAGTTGTTCTGCAGGTAATACAAGATTTTTTCAATAGCCCCTTGATAGATGCCCTCTGTCATCTCATCACCGCTCAGGTCCATTACCCCTCCGGTGAATCCTTCCAGCATCTTATAGACTTTGGACCGGAAACGCTCCTGAGAAATACCGTGATTCTGGAATCTTCCCAAAAGCCGCCAAACTTCACCGAAGTCTAAGCTGTTTTGAACCCTCTCTACCTTCAACCTGGCTGTCTCTTTGGGTTTCCAATCCTTGTCTATCACGACTGCTTCCGTGATGTACTGTATCTGGGACTTTCCCCGTTCAAAACGGTAATGATCGCTCAGATCCCGGACACTTACTTTCACCATGTCTCCGTCTTCCCTGCAGAATGCGCCAACGCAGCACAGCTTTACTGCATTTTTCAGGCTTCCGATATTGCCCTTTAGATCCAGCATCAAGAGCTGGTTGATTACATTGCTGCTGACCCGGAATGTACAGTCCATCGTCTCCGCTTCCTGTGAAAACAGGCTGCAGATGATCTGAAACCGCTCCTCAATGGTTCTCTCTGAAAAAGGAGGGATCTCGATCATCACCGGGACTCTTCGTATAAAGGTGTCCAGCATTGTACTAATATCTTCTGTGGTAGCAAAGATCAATCGCACATCCACTTTGGATTCCTGGCTGCTGTCACCAATCTTCGCCACCACCCCTTTGTCAATATAACGAAACAGTTTTTCCTGTCCTTCTGGCGGCAGCCTGTGAAATTCATCCAGGAATAAATAGCCCTTATCTGCTTTTTGGAACAGTCCCTCTGTAGTTTCCGAGGCGCCGGTGAACGCTCCTTTTTTGTAACCAAATAAAATCGATGACAACAGTTCTTTATTGTTGGCATAATCCGCACAGTTTAAGACAACAAACGGTGCGTCCTCAGGGATCAGATTTTTATATTTTGCATATCTGTATATGTATTCCGCCAGCAGGCTCTTCCCAACACCGCTGGGTCCCAGAATCATGACCGGCATTCCTCTGTTTGGATAGCTTGCGGCGAGACGGCATTTATCTACCTGGTCTTTCAGGCTTTTGTCATAACCAATAAATCCATGAAATGGATTCTCTTCGTCTCTTTCTTCTTTTTCTAAAACATCACAGTAAAACAGGACCGGCCGTGTTTTAATCTTTCTGATCCTTCCTTCCGCTGCCAATTCATTGAGCAGGCTGCTGGCAAGATTTCTTGGAATGCCCAGATATTCGGCAAGCCGAGAGGCATCAACTCCCTGCTTTTCTCCTCTTGCTTTCTTCTCGATCTGTTCAAAAAGTCTTTCTTTGTTGGTCTTTTTCTCTCTCTCCATAGCTCTCCCTCCAGCTATCGTATCATTTCATTATGAAATTCGTGATATCCATACAATTTTATGGATTTTCTCTTTCACAATATGTTACCATAGAAAGTAATAAGATTATATCAAAATACCAAAATTAATCAGGTAACATTTGGAGGTTTTATCTCATGCAAACACTTTCTTATAAGATTGAAGCACATAACGGACTTCACGCCCGTCCATGCGTGTCCATCATCGCTTTATCCAGAAGTACCGGCTGTTCCATTCTCCTTTCCTGCAATGGAAATGAGGCTGCCGCCCAGAATCCGATCGATCTGATGGCTCTGGGAGCCTGCTGCGGAGACGAATTATCGATTACGGTTGAGGGGCCGGATGAAGAATCCGTAAAACAGCAGCTATTGACAATACTGGAAACAGAACTCTGATACATTGGATTTTTCTCCACTATTTATGATATAATATAATAAATATGACGATTAGTCAGAAACTAACTACACAAAGGAGATATCGGGGGATGATGACTCGAAATTTTACATTGCTGACGGACTTGTACGAACTGACCATGATGCAGGGATATTATAAGTCCGGCAATGATGAAACTGTGATCTTTGATGTCTTTTACCGGGACAACCCATCCGGCAGCGGCTATGCCATTGCCTGCGGACTTGACCTGGTCATTGACTATATCAAAAATCTGTCTTTTTCATATGAAGATATTGACTACTTGCGAAGCCTTGACATATTTGACGAAGATTTTCTGGAATACCTTGCAGGATACCATTTTACCGGCGATATTTTCGCCATACCGGAGGGTACTGTTGTATTTCCCATGGAGCCTCTGCTGAAGGTGATCGCACCGATGATGGAGGCCCAGCTCATTGAGACTGCCATCTTAAATATCATCAATCATCAGAGTTTGATCGCCACAAAAGCCTCCCGCGTGGTCTATGCGGCCGGCGGCAGCGGTGTGATGGAATTCGGCCTGAGACGTGCCCAGGGTGCAGACGCAGGCACTTACGGGGCAAGAGCCGCAGTGATCGGAGGATGTGACGGCACTTCCAACGTCCTCGCCGGGAAGATGTTTGATCTTCCGGTGCTGGGTACCCATGCCCACAGCTGGATCATGAGTTTCCCGGATGAGTACACCGCATTTAAAACCTATGCCACCTTATATCCGGATGCATGCATGCTGCTGGTAGACACTTACGACACCCTGAAATCAGGTGTCCCCAATGCGATCCGTGTATTCAAAGAACTGAGGGAACAGGGCATCCAGCCCAAAAAGATCGGCATCCGCCTAGACAGCGGGGATCTGGCCTATCTGTCCAAGAAAGCCCGGGCAATGCTGGATGAGGCCGGCTTCCCTGAGGCCATTATCTCTGCCTCCAGCGACCTGGATGAGAACCTGATTCAGAGCCTGAAGCTCCAGGGTGCACCGATCACTTCCTGGGGAGTAGGCACAAAACTGATCACCTCTTCCGACTGCCCTGCCTTTGGCGGCGTCTATAAGCTGGCAGCTGCAAAGCATAAGGATGAGAAAGAGTTTAAAGCAAAAATAAAGATTTCAGAGAATCCTGTAAAAGTAACCAACCCCGGCAATAAGACGGTTTACAGGATTTACGATAAGACCACGGGAAAGATCCGCGCGGATTTAATCTGTCTCACGCAAGAGTCTTATTCCTCCAAAGAAGATCTGGTGATCTTCGATCCGACCGCCACATGGAAGAAGTCAACGATCATAGGTGGAACCTATACACTGAGAGAACTTCTCGTTCCAGTGTTCCTGAAAGGACAGTGTGTATACGAAAATCCTTCCGCCATGGAGATCAGGGATTACTGCACCGGCGAGCTGAATACTCTCTGGGACGAGACAAGGCGCCTGGTGAACCCACAGAACGTATATGTGGATTTGTCAAAGCCTTTGTATGATCTGAAGAATCAGCTGTTATCCCAAAAAGTATAAGTTTTAAATATGTCAAAGTATTGAAAGGAGAATCTCTATGATTCGTTTTTTTGCTGATATTATATATCTGTTTTTCTTTTTGACTCTGACCTTTCCCCTATACCCGTTGTTTGACCACTGGAACAGGACTGGACAGGAGCACCGCAGAGCCGAAAAGGCTCAGTCAATGATCATGAATGCCTTTAAGACCTGCCTGCGTTTTGCTGGAACAAAGGTCATTGTGGACGGCCGTGAAAATATCCCAGAGGACACCGCAGTCCTCTTTGTGGGCAACCACAGCAGCTACTATGACATCCTGTGCAGCTACGTGGCCACTCCACACGGAGCCGGTTTTTTTGCCAAGAACGAGATGGGCAAAATTCCGTGCCTGAGCCACTGGATGACGTTCATCAACTGCCTGTTCCTGGACAGGAAGAATATAAAAGAGGGTATGAAGACCATCAACAAAGGGACAGAGTATCTGAAGAACGGTTTTTCCATGGTCATCTTCCCGGAAGGGACCAGAAGCCAGGATGAGGAACCCCACGCCTTTAAGGAGGGAAGCTTAAGACCGGCCCTGAAAGCAAATGTTCCCGTTGTCCCTATGGCCATCTCCGGAACAGCAGATATCCTGGAGAATAATAAAAAATATACAGTAAAACCAACTGAAGTGCATATTACATTTGGTCCGCCGATCTACCCTGACCAGCTGGACCGCCAGACACAGAAACACCTGGGCGCCGCAGTTCGTGAAGAAATTATCGAAATGAGAAAAAAACATAAGACAATGGCCTGAAAAGATGATATAATGTCATTTAGGCATGCCGTGTGAAGGCGTGAAGTTAAAGATGTAAAGAGCCAGGAGGAAGAAAGAAATGCAAGTATGGATGGTTTTATTGATTATCGCGGTCGTAGTTCTTGCTGTTCTTGCCATTCTGTATTTTGTAGGAAACAAACTTCAGAAAAAGCAGGAAGTCCAGCGCGAACAGCTGGAAAGTGCAGCACAGATGTATTCAATGCTGGTCATTGATAAAAAGAAGATGAAGATGACAGAAGCAGGTTTTCCGAAAATGGTCATTGACCAGATTCCGAAACGTGCCAAGATCGCCAAAGTACCTGTGGTCAAAGTAAAGATCGGACCAAAAATCACTCCATTGTTATGTGATGAACTGATTTATGACCAAGTGCCAGTAAAGGCTGAGATCAAAGCCAAAGTCAGCGGCATATATATTACCGAAATCCACAATCTGCGGAATGTAGCACCACCGCAGGAAACAAAAGGGTTCTTTAAGAAGTTTAAGAAGAAAACGATTGAAGCATCCCGCAATTTATCAGGCAAGAAATAAAAATACAGACAGAAGACTTGCACTTCTGTCTGTATTTTTTTGCCCATTATTCTGCTGTCATATATTCATAAACCGCCTTGGTGCCGGCAAGAGCCAGCACTTCCTCTATTTTTCCTTCTGCCCTTCCAAGCTGAATGATCCTTTTGATCAACTCCAGGTATTCTTCTTCTCCGACACAGGCAAAACAAAACAACAGATATACCGGATCTTCTGATTCCGTAAAAATGACTCCCTCTTTTATTACCAGAAGGCTCAAACCATCTTTATATACCCCGTGCTCTCTGCCCGCATGGGCCAGGGCCACTCCCCGGCTCACCACAATATAATCCCCGTATTCTTCCACGTTCTGAATAGACTTTTTAATATATTCAGCGGATATATATCCCTGATCTTCCAGAGGCGCGGCTGCCCGGTGCATGGCCTCCCTCCAGGGCATGGAGGCTTCTTCTATCTCGATCATATCTTCTCTTAAGAGTTCCATGAGAGGATTCACTCTTTCTTTTCCTTTTTCCCTCTGATACTCTTTGATCACCCCGCCGATGGTCTTACAGAGCGTGTCTGCCAGCTCCTCGTCTTCTATGATCGTGCGGATCTGGCCTAATAGGACCTCTGTTTTATGCTGCATTGTAGCTGGTTTTAAAGTGTGCTTCTGAAATGTGAGCCTCTGGATCTGATTTAGATCGTCCATCTGCAGAAACGGGTGTACCTTTATGACCTGATATTCCTTTGTGTGGATCGGTACGGTGGAAATGATAAAGTCCACAGGCTCCGCGTTGTATTTCAGTCGTCCGATCACTTCGTGGGCCGCCAGCACGCCGATAATGTTAAAATCAAAATAGTTTTTTATCTGCGCCTCTAAATATTTTCCGGTGGCCATGCTTCCCGGGCAGACGATAACCACGGAAATCTTGGGCAGATAGCGGCGGTTTCTGATGATCGCCACACAGATATGGATCACTATTGATTTTTTCATGTTGCCGCTGAGGTGATATGAGAGAAACCCCTCCAGTATATAGGCATATTGACTGACCAATTCCTCCAGCCTTTCATAATTGATAGAGGAATCATATTCCTTAGGCAGCTCCACCTCATAGTTTCCCCAGTCTTTTATGCTCCTTATATGCATCAGGAGAGAGTCCATCAGTTTTGTATCACTCACCAAATCAAGGTTCATCTCCTGGTCAATCTTTCCCACAAAATTCATGATGACTTTGTAAAGTTCGATCTCATCCACCGTCTTTACAAAAGAATACAGCTTATGGTCCGCGATATACTCCCTGAATCCCTTCATCATATCTTCGGTAACAGTCACTTCCAGCATATGGCCTGCATAGAGGATCATATGGTCAATCCCCGACAGAGGAGTCCTGCCTGTGACTGCTCTGCCTTCCCTCCTGCAGAAATTAAATACCACAAACAGATACAGCACGATATCGTAAAATACATCCTCGATGAACACAAGATTGCTGACCTTCATGTACTCCTGCATATACTCAAAGAGGATGGAAAAACTATGCTTGATCTCCATGCGGTTTAAGATCATGCGCTGAAAGAAACCTTCATTTTCCACATTGATAGCGATGGAGCGGTATAATTCAACCAGGATGCTGATCCTTTCCTTTTCCTGGAATTTAAGCAGCATTCCTTTTCCCGAGTCCAGGATCAGTTTTCCCTGAAAGCTTTTCATACTCTCTTTTATCACTTCCATATCGTTTACAATGGTAATGCGGCTCACATACAGTTCCTCCGCAATATGCTGCATGGTGATATATGTCTGGGATGACGCCAGTTCCATCAAGATATAGATCTGCCGTTCCTTCGGTGATAGCTTGTACATATATGCATCCATCTCATAGAGATAATTTTCCACCACATCTTCATCAAAATCACTTCCTAAGATCAGCTTTCCTTCCTCTGTGGTTCTGATCTCACCCACAGGGATCGTCCGCAGGAATTGGTTGATCTCTTTGATATCATTCTTGAGTGTTTTCTGGGATATGCCATAATGGGAAGCCAGCTCTCTCACAGTCAGCGTGCGGTCACTGTCTCTGATTATTTTTTGTATAATCTCTGTACTTCGCCTTCGCATCTTTCTTCTACTCCTTTTATAGATCACAAAGTGGATATATCCACTTCAACTCCTGAGCCTCTCAGTCCATTAGAATTAAGAACAGGCATTGCAGTCTCCCGCAATGCCATATTCTATTATTCCAGTTCCTCCAGAAATAATTCCCTGACTGCCTCCAGAGGCAGTTTGTTACACTTGGATATGACTTGTTCATTCATCACAAACTGCATTAATTTCTGTAAAAATTCTAAATGCTCTTCGGCCTGCTTTATGGCTAGGTTAAACACCAGCCGGGTCTCCACAAATTCTTCGCTGTCATCCATACGGTAGAATCTTACAGGCTTGTTAAGCCTCAGAAAGCAAATACAGTTTTCATGGATGCCCTTTACTTTGCTGTGCGGGATTGCCACTGGTATGGCGGAAGGGAGTCCCGTTGGATATTCCTTTTCCCGTTCAATACAAGAGTCTATAAATTCACGTTCTACACTTCCGTTTTTCATCATGTATTCCCCGCATAAAACGATGGCTTCTTTCCAGTTTTCTGCAGAGCCTTCCACAACAAGATAAGTATTTTTTGATTTCATTCCTGTCACCTCTTTAAGTCCTATCCGATCAGCCTGTGCAGCAGGCAGATGAATACATTTCCAAGATCAAATCCAAAGAATCCGTCGGTTGCAAGTCCTCCTTTTAAGTCCAGGCCTGTGACGCTGAACATTGCCGTGGCTTCTGGCACAAACTGGTTTGCGCAGAACGCGATGATAAACATACAGGCAATGGAGCAGACCAGGCTTCTCACAAGATTTCCCTTGCTGGCCATGACACAAAACACCGTGGTATAGCAGACGATGGTCAGCAGTCCGATCGGGAAGTAAGTCATATTGGGGATAATAAATGCAAGGGCAATGGTGATTGGGATACAGATGGCAGTACATGTGACACAGGCCGGATCTCCCAGTCCCAATGCAACATCCATACCAATCCATAACTCTGCATCTTCTCCCAGATGGCGTTTCATAAATTTGCTGGCCGCGTTTCCGATCGGTGTGATCCCTTCCATCATGATCGAAACCATTCTCGGGATCAGGATCAGAACACTGGCAATGCCCATACCGATCCCAAGGATATTCTCAATCGGCTGATGGGTCAGGATTCCTAAAAATATTCCCACGATAAATCCTACAAAGCATGATTCCCCGAATACTCCTAATTTGCTCTCCAGCCAGTCCATGCTGATGTCCAGATCCTTCAATCCCGGAATCTTATCAAAGATCTTATTGATCAGCCATGATAAAGGATACATAAATGTGATAAACGAAAATGTACTGCAGGTCGTGCCTTCAAGTCCGAAGAACTCCTGCCATTTTGGCGCGATGAGCTCTGCCACCAGCACTGAAATAATTGACATTCCCACGGTAACCGCCAAACCGATAGCCGCACTGTGGAACAGGGCATATGCCAGCGCTCCAGGAATTAAAAAGTGTATGTAATTCCAGATGTCAACGTTTAACACCTTCCGCTTAAATATAAAAATCAGAATAAAGTTGGCCAGCACGATCAGCGGCACCGCTAAAGGCGCAAACGGCACGGTCCAGGCTGCCCCTCCTGTGGCGGCAAAACCAAGATCCACCGTAGTAAATCCGGACCCCAGCTTCTGATAATACTCTGATACAGGCTGGATGGCTGTTGTGAGCAGGCTTACGACCAGGCTCAGGCCCTGGAACCCAATCCCTACAAAGAGTCCTGCCTTTAACGCGGCTCCGAACTTCATACGAAACACCAGTCCTAGGATAAGGATCATAATGGGCAGCAGCGATACGGCTCCCATATTGATCATTGTCTGAGCAATCTTTAATAAAATATCCATAATCTTCTCCTTCCCTCTTTGTTTTTCAGTCTAAGAGCGCCCTGCATGCAGTGACGATCTCCTCTTTGATCTTATCCTCGCCGATCCCTGAGATGAGCCCAAAGACCTTGATCAACGGTTTGTTCACCGGCTTCCGGTAGTTTGTCGTCACCATGATGAGATCCACATCGTCCTGCTTTGACTGAATTTCTGACATAGTGCTCTTTACGATCTTTACAGGGATCCCCGCCTCACTGCAGATCTGTTTTACTGCCTCCTGGGCAACGGTGGAAGTAGCAACCCCGCTTCCGCATGCAACCAAGATTGATAATGTTTTTGCCATAGTCCGGTCCTCCTTTTATTGGTTCGGAAGCAATACAACTTTGACCGCTTCCCCTGATCTGGTTAATTCGATTCCCTTATTGATCTCCTCCAAGGGCAGAATGTGCGTGATAAACTTTTCTGTTGGAAAGTCTTCCGTGATTGCCAGCTCAAAAGATTTCTGCACCTGGATGCTGCTGGCGCCGAAGTGTCCGTAGATCCAAAGATTGTTGTAATGGATATAGTTGGTATCCAGCTCTGTCATGGCTCCTTTTGCTGTTCCCCCGAAGAATACGATGATGCCTCCCTTTCTTGCCATAAATATGGACTGGGCCTGCGCCTGTGTGGAAGGGTTGGCTGAAATGACCTTGTCCGCTCCTTTTCCCCCAGTCATGCGCCTGACTGCCTCAATGGGATCTTCCATGGTGCTGTTAACTGTCTCATCGACCCCAAACTGTTTTGCCATCTCAAGCCTTGAATCATTGATCTCAATCATGATCACCTTTTTCGCTCCTCTAAGCTTTGCCAGCTGTGCATGGAAGCAGCCGATGGGTCCGGCCCCTATGATGACGATCGTATCCCCAAATCCCACGTTGATGTTATCCTGGCATGCATAAACAGAAGACAGGGGTTCTCCCAATGAGGCACTCTCAAAGCTTACTTCATCCGGTATAAGGAAAACAGAATCTCTCTCCACCTGCTCCTTTGTCACCGGCACATAATCCGCAAATCCGCCCTGCCTGGAGGTATAGTCCCCTGCATTGCTGCAGTTTTCACTGTGTCCGCTCCTGCATTCCTCACATTTAAGACAGTGATCCACCGGATACACATAGACCCGGTCCCCTTTCTTATGCTCTGTCATCCCCGGAGAGACTTCTTCAATAACGCCCACGATCTCATGCCCATAAATATGCGGGTAGTCCCCTTTTCTTGAATCTGTGGTCAGATTGCGGATATCGGAGCCGCACAGGCCGATGGCCATGACTTTCAGTAAGAATCCCCCTTCTGGACACGCTGGTTTTTCAATCTCTTCTACCCGGATATCCCCGGGGCCGTACATTAATGCTGCTTTCATGATGCTCCCTCCTATTTATAACGGTTTCGTCTGCTCCCCGGATGATTTTCATACAGTGATTCCAGTTTGTCATCCGGTATATCTTCTACTTGCCCAATCTGTTTTGTCAACTGGTAAATTTTTAACACCTCTTCTGCTGCCTCCACTATTTTCACTGCATCTTCTAGTGTTTTTCCCACTGCCACACAGCCATGGTTGCCAAGCAGGATCAAGTCATGGTCTTTTATAGCCTCCTCAATCCCGTCCGCAATATGTACGGTTCCGGCCTCACCGTAGGGCAGGCATGGGATTTCCTCAAATACAAGTGAAAATGTAGTGGAACACTTGATCCTGACGGTCTTATTACAGTAAGCATAAGCCGTCAGATACGGCGCATGGAGATGTGCCACAGCACTGCAATCCGGCCTGGCCTTCAGCGCTGCCTCATGCAGCAGGTACTCACTGGATTTTTTCACACTTCCCCCTACCTGCTCCTGGCCTTTTACCACAGCCACCATATCCTCATCTAAAAAACGTTTTCTCGTTCCGGACGGGGTAATATATAACAGGCCTGACTCTCTGTCCATGATGGACAGGTTGCCTTCCAGGCTGTTTACCAGCCCTTTTTCATCTAATATCTTGGAGTAAAGTACGATCTCCTTCTTTATTTCATTTGCCCTATTTCTCATCTCTTCTCTCCTTCAGTGCTTGGTTTGTCTGACAGCATTCATGAATGACTATGTGTTAAGTATATCCACACAGGTTCTGCCTCTCAATACAAATACCTTTCTGCACTGCGGAAGCATTTTTAACAAGATGATACAAAATCTTTCCATGGCCTGGAAGAAACTTATTCCTGCAGACGCAAAAAGGCCCTGCCATTTTTCCCAAAATGACAGGGTCCTTCCCGGCTCCTTGTATTGCCTCAATTATTATGACATTTTCCACATGATTTCCGTTCGGCTCTTAGAATGCCTCACTCCAATCATGTAGAAAATGGACGTAATATCTGCTGGAGAATGTTGCTGCAAGACAAAAGGCACCACTTTACGAAAGTTATTTACCACTATTGGAGGAGCGCATTTCAAAAGCGTGACGGAAATAGTGGTAAATAACTCATACCTTATCGTGCAGAGCACGCCCACCCGGAGGGTATGAAATACGGTGTGCCCTACTGGGTATATTTTTCCCATCCCCGGTCGATCTTTTCTTCCATCTCCTCCATAGTGAGCAGGCCACTCAGTGAGTCAAACTCTGTGACACAGCAGGCTCCTGCGGCGGCCGCCAGTGAAAGACAGCGCCCGGGCTCTTTTCCTTCCAACAGTCCGGTGAGGAATGCTGCGATGCTGACATCTCCCGCGCCGGTGGCAGAGCGGACCCTGTCTGCACGGTAGCTGGGCTCAAACAGCTCCAGCTCCTTCCAGTCCTCCGGCAGTTCCCGGTTTTGGCCGGTCTTAAGATACAGTCCCTTGATTCCGCATTTGATCAGAACTGCTCCTGCTCCCCATGTAAGCAGCCGCTCTGCAAGAGGCCTGATATCCTTCTCTATATCAAGAATTTCTGTCAGATCACCTCCTGCTGCTCTTTCCGTCCATTGGTTATACATGTCCCGGTCGATGAGAAAACAGATTTCCTCCGCACTGGGTACAAAGTAATCTACCATGGGAAGTAGTTTCTGAAACAGTGACGGCCAATCCGCTTTTGCCGCATCACTGTCCTCCTCAATAGCTGTTAAATCCAGCGATGTCTTTACTCCAAGCTCCTTTACCCGGCCATAAATCTCCAGCAGCTCCTCCGGGTGCTCAAACATCCGCCTCATAATGGTCGGATAGCCAAGATGGAATAAATCTGCCTGTGCGATCTCCCCAAAGTCCAGGTCTTCTAATCCAAAAACATCATTGGCTCCGGCATTGTGGAAAAAAATCCGGTCGATCCCTGGAGGGGCCAGAACCACCGTGTATGCTGTAGAGCAGTCCCCTGAAACGGCAACTCCGCGGCTTCCTCCGTACTGATCAAGCAGATTCAACACCAGTTTTCCAAAAGCGTCATCCCCCACTTTCCCCATGAGAGACACGTCAGCGCCAAAGCGCCGGAAGGCAAGTCCGGTGTTTGCAACAGCTCCCCCGGTGTGAATGGAGGCCTCCCCTACCTGCATCAGCTTTCCCGGGAGAAACCACTGGGCCGCACTTTTTTTCTCCCCATTCTTGCTGTTATAAAACTCCGGCGTGATATCCAGACACAGACATCCGGCAACGACAACTTTTTTCATAGACACCTCCTGTCATTTTGAAAAGCCACAAAAAGCTGCACCTCCCTATTCGGGCGGCACAGCTTTTTAGTTCCTTTATTTTTTCGCTCTGCGTTCTTCGATCTTTACAATAACATATCCCTGATCTTCTGTGTCAATATAACCAATCCTTAAATACTGGCCATCCTTCTTGATATATCCTCCCTGGGTGGACGGAAGATGGTATCCGAACTTTTTGATAAAACGGTCCCCATAGGAAAAATGGACGCCTCTGATATCGAAGCTCTCCTGCTCCGTATCTTCGTTGGTCTCTCCTCCCTTGGAAGCCGGGATGAAGTTCTCCACATATCCTTCCACAGTCTTATAATCTCCCTGTTTATACGTGTGAATGATCCTCACATAACCGTAACAGAATCTTAAGGCTGTCACGGCGCAGATCACAAGGCATACGCCTCCCAGCAGTTTAAAAAATGACTTTTTAGAAGCAAGGACCAGGATCAACCCGATCACCCCCAAAATCGCAAACGGGATGACCCAGTGGGGCTGAATCGTAAAATTGCTAGCTTCATACCATAGTTTCATATTTTTTATTCCTCCAATATTAATCACAGTGACTGAGGACTCTCTCAAATTCCATCGGCCCGCCGAACAGATCCAGGGCGCTGCCGATTGTCACATCTACTTTCCCTTTTCCTTCTCTTTTGATCAATTCAAGGTCTTCAAAATCCTTAATACCTCCCGCATATGTCACAGGATTCCCTGAATATGCACCAAGGATGCGCACCAGATCTTCATCTATGCCCTGTCCTTTTCCTTCCACGTCAACCCCGTGGATCAGGAATTCTGTGCAGTATTTCTCAAGCTCTTTCAGCCGGTCCTCTGTGAGAACCACATCCGTGAACTTCTGCCAGCGGTCGGTAACGATATAATACTCTCCATTCTTCCTGCGGCAGCTCAGATCCAGAACCAGATGCTCCCGTCCCACTGCCTGCGCAAGGTTTCTAAGCCTGTCAAACCGAACAGCTCCGTCAGAGAATACAAACGAAGTCACAATCACATGAGAGGCTCCCTGTTCTATAAAAAAGGCTGCGTTCTCATCCGTGATGCCGCCTCCGACCTGAAGCCCACCCGGAAATGCACGGAGTGCGGACAGTGCCTCCTTTACATCAGCTTCATAATACTCCGAGCTTTTGGGGTTCAGAATAATGATATGTCCTCCGGACAGCTGATGCTTTTTATATAGTTTACCATAAAAACTTCCATCATGTGTCGAAACAAAATTTTCTTCTGCGCAGTCTCCCCGGTCTAAGAGGCTGCCGCCCACAATCTGTTTAATCTTGCCATTATGTATGTCAATGCATGGTCTGAATTTCATGTGTTTTATCCTCTTTTCTTACCTCTACCAGGAATCCAGCTCCTCCAGCATACGGAAAGCCTTGCCATAAGGCTCCGCCTTATAGGTGCAGGCTTCTCCGGTCTCAGGGTGGAGAAAACTAATCCTGGTGGCATAGAGACCGATCTCTTCATACTGCTTTTTTGTCTTTTGGAACTTTGGGTTGTATTTCGTATCTCCGAAAAGCCCGAATCCCCTGCTTGCGAACTGGACCCGGATCTGGTGGTGCCTTCCTGTCAATAGATGAATCAGACAGTAGGAAAACTTTCCTTCTCCTGTCTCCACCATATCCAGCACTTCGTAAGAAAGCTCCGCCTTCTTGGCTCCCGGTGTTCCTTCTTCCACGACAGCGGACACGTTCTTCTTTTCATTCTTCTTCAGATAATCCGTAAATACTCCGTCTTCCTCCGGAAGCCATCCGTTTACCACTGCCTGGTAATCCTTCTCAAAGATATGCTCCCTGACCTGGCGGCTTAACTCCGCCGCAGCCTCCTTGCTTCTGGCAAACACCATGACGCCTCCCACAGGGCGGTCCAGGCGGTGGATCATATACAGCTCCGGCTCTCTGTCCAGGTTCTCTTCATAAAAAAGCTGGTTCTTCAGACTGTGGAACACATCCATATCCCCTGTCTTGTCGTCGGCTGTGGGCATACCGGCGGGCTTTTCACATACGGCGATGTGGTCATCTCGATAAAGTATCTTTACATCTTTTTTTCTTCTCATGGCTGCTCCTACATCTTAAAGCGGTATCCCACGCCCCATATAGTCTCAATATACTGCGGCTTTGCGGTGTTAAGTTCAATCTTCTCCCGAATCTTCTTTATGTGCACGGTGACCGTGGCAATATCTCCAAGGGATTCCATATCCCAAATTTTATTAAATAATTCTTCTTTTGTAAACACCCTATTCGGATGACTGGCGAGAAATGTGAGCAGATCGAACTCTTTTGTGGTAAATGCCTTCTCTTCCCCGTTCAGATAGACTCTTCTCGCTGTCTTGTCGATCTTAAGCCCCCGGATCTCGACGATATCATTCTCCTGGCAGTTGCTGGATACCAGGCGGCGGTAGCGCTCAAGATGGGCCTTGACTCTGGCCACCAGTTCACTTGGGCTGAAGGGCTTTGTAATATAGTCGTCCGCTCCCAGGCCCAGGCCTCGGATCTTATCAATATCCTCTTTTTTGGCGGATACCATCAGGATCGGAATGTCCTTCTTCTCCCGCAGCTGCTTACAGATCTCAAAGCCGTCCATGCCGGGAAGCATGATATCCAGGATGATCATGTCAAAATCCTCCGAAAGGCCCAGCTTCAGCCCCTTCTCCCCATCTGTCTCTATCTCAACCTCAAAGGAGCTGAGTTCCAGATAATCCTTCTCAAGCTCTGCGATAGCCAGTTCATCTTCTACAATTAAAACTCTACTCATTTTTCTCTTCCTCCTGGGTGTCTACAATCTTGTTTAATGTAAAAAATATTGTGGTGCCGGAGCGCAGCTTGCTCTCCGCCCATATCTCTCCCCCATGCTCTTCAATGATCTTCTTGCAGATGGAAAGTCCCAGTCCGCTGCCGCCGGCAGAATTCCTGGACATATCTGCCCGGTAAGTCCTTCTAAAGATATTCGGCAGATCCTCCCTGGAGATGCCGATGCCGTTGTCTTTGATGGCAACCTGAATCTTACGGTCTAACTCCTTTAAGGTAATACTGACTTTTCCTTTTGCCTTGTTGGTATACTTGCATGCATTGTTGATGATATTGTTCATCACGCGCTTTAACTGTTCCGGGTCAGCCATCACTGCCACATTGGCTGAGCAGTAATTGCTGTATGAGAACATCATGCCCTTTTGCTCCAGATCCGATCCGATCTCATCCACACAATCTTTAAAATAGGCATTGATATCAATCTTTCTGAAGTTATAAGGAATGATGTTAGAATCGATCTTAGAGTATAAGGAAAGCTCATTGATCAGTACATCCATGTCATTGGCCTTATTGTAAATCGTCTTGATATAGCGGTCCATCTTCTCCGGAGTGTCCGCCACACCGTCCATGATCCCCTCCACATATCCTTTGATGGCCGTGATCGGAGTCTTTAAGTCGTGGGAAATGTTGCTGATCAGATCCCGGTTCTGCTTTTCATAGATGATCCTTGCCTCGATGGACTCTTTTAATTCCGCCCTCATAGCATTAAAGGAAGCGCAGAGCTCGCCGATCTCATCCTTGCTGTTAATCTCCACATCGTCGTCCAGGTTTCCCTCCTTGATCCGGTCGGCTCCCTCTTTCAGTTTCTTCAGCGGACGTATAAACTCCGAGTACATAAACCAGGAGAGCAGAAAACTGGTGAGGATCAGGATCGCCACGATGGAGAAAAATACCTGACTGATGATATTCTTATAGTGGGGCAGGACCGTCTCCAGATCGGTCAGGATAAAAGCGGAGCCTTTGCTGCCGTCCGCATAACGGAAATCCTGCTGCTTCACGAGAAAATTCTCCGGTCTTCCAAGGAAAACACCGCTGTCCTGGCTGCTGATGTCACTGCCGAATCTGGGAAGCTTCTTCTCGGTCTCCGTGTGGTCCTCTTTAGATCCCCGATAGACAATGGTCTTCCCTTTTCTGACGATCAGATAAGACTCTTTGTTCTTTAACGCTTCATTGATTCGGTTTAAGTATTCTTCACTCTCAAAGTTCTCCGGGTTCTCAATGGCACTCCTCTTCAGATCGTTAAAGCTGGCCTTTGTCTCGTTGTTCATAGTCTTTAACGGATTGGCAAACCCCTCGATACCGTTGGAATAAATGTTTTCATTGGTTGTCCGGATATACCCTACACTTAAAGCAGCGATTGATACTACCATTAAAAAAATCGGCAGTATAATCGCTGGCAAAAATATAATTCTGACTTTGTTCACTACTTTCATGACCCCCGTACCTTCCTGATGCATTTGGTAGTTCTATTATATCATAGGAAGGTGGGAAAAAGAGAGTTTGTCTAAAGTTTTATGAAGTTTTAATAAAATCTAAAATTGCATCCGCCACTGCCTCTTTGGACATGATAGGAAGCTGTTTCTCCTGCTCTCTGGTGATCAAAGTCACCACATTGGTGTCTGTGCCGAAGCCGGCGCCGGACTCTTTTAAATTGTTGGCAACGATCATATCGATCTGCTTCTTCTCCAGTTTCTTTCTGGAATTCTCCAGCATATTCTGGGTCTCCATTGAAAATCCGCAGATAAACTGGCCTTCTTCTTTGGTATGCCCAAGCTCCTGCAGGATATCCTTTGTCCGCACGAGCGGGATCGACATATCCGTATCGCTTTTCTTTATTTTTTCATCACTTACCTGGGCAGGTGTGTAGTCTGCCACAGCAGCGGACTTTATGATGATGTCCTGGTCCTTTTTTCTTGCCATGACAGCGTCATACATATCCGATGCGCTCACAACCGGGACTGTTTTTACAAACATCGGAGGTTCCATCTCTACAGGACCTGTGACCAGAGTCACATCCGCTCCTCGGAGCATGGCTGTCTTTGCCAATGCGTACCCCATCTTTCCCGTAGAATGGTTGGTAATATAGCGTACCGGGCAGATTGCTTCCCTTGTGGGTCCTGCCGTGACCAGGACCTTCTTTCCCGCAAGGTCCTTCGGTCGTCCCACCGCCCGTTCTATATAGGCCATAAGAATTTCTTCCGACGGCATCTTGCCGGCGCCGGTATCACCGCAGGCCAGATGTCCGCTGGCTGGTTCAATGACCGTGTAGCCGTAGGTCCTGAGTTTCTCAAGATTATCCTGCAGGATCGGGTTTTCATACATATTTGTATTCATGGCCGGAGCAATCAGTACCGGGCTCTTGCACGCCATCACTGTCGTGGTCAGCATATCATCGGCGATGCCTCCTGCGATCTTCCCGATGACATTGGCAGAAGCCGGGGCGATCAGCATCAGGTCCGCCTTCTTTGCCAGAGACACATGGGCCACATGAAATTGAAAATTCCGGTCAAAAGTCTCCACCAGGCATTTGGTGTTGGTCAGTGATTCAAATGCGATGGGATTGATAAAATTCGTCGCATTTTCTGTCATGATGACATGGACTTCGCATCCTCTTTTTATGAGCATACTCGCCATATTCGCCATTTTGTAGGCCGCCACACTGCCTGTGACGCCCAGGACAATTGTTTTTCCACTCAGCATAATCTTTCTCCTACATATCCTCCAGCCGGCCATGCTTTTCATAGCTGGTCAGACGGGTGATCCTATTGTTGTCGTCCACAAATACCACTTTTGGTTTGTGTTCTTTCGCTTCTTCCGGTGTCAACTCAGCATAGCACATAATGATGATCTTGTCTCCCTGGGAAACGCAGCGGGCCGCCGCCCCGTTCAGGCAGATCATCCCGCTTCCCGGCTCTCCGGCGATGGTATAGGTTTCAAACCTGCTCCCGTTGTTGATATCAACGATGGCTACCTTTTCATATTCCAGAATGCCTGCCGCATCTAGAAGTTCTGGGTCCACAGTGATGCTGCCCACATAGTCAAGCTCCGCCTGCCTGACCGTTGCCCTGTGGATCTTTCCTTTTAACATAGTAAGCTTCATAATCTTCTCCTTACACTAACACGTTGTCGATCAATCTGGTTTTTCCTATGTAGACTGCCATAGCGAGCATACATCCGCCGGTGAGCCTCTCCACCGGCTGCATGGACAAAGCGTCCACAGCCTCCACATAATCAATCCTTGCCAAAGGCTCTGACTGTATCTTTTCCTTCATAGCAAGGACCACTTTCGCAGCGTCTTTCTCCGTCTCTGCCATCTCTGCCCCCAGGCGGACTGCCTGATTTAAGATCAATGCGGCCTTTCTCTCCTCCGGTGAGAGATATGTATTTCTGGAACTCTTTGCAAGACCGTCCTCTTCCCTGACGATAGGGCATCCCACGATCTGGATATCCATATTCAGGTCCCGCACCATCCGTCTTATGACAGCCAGCTGCTGTCCGTCCTTCTGTCCGAAATATGCTCTGTCCGGAGTTACGATATTGAACAACTTTGTGACCACGGTACAAACACCCCGGAAATGAACCGGTCTGGTCCTTCCGCAGAGCCCTTCAGTCAGAGTGTCCATGTCGACAAAGGAGCAGAAATCATCTGCATACATCTCTTCCGGTTCCGGATGAAGGATCAGATCAACCCCGGCGCTCTCGCAGATCTCTGCGTCGTGTTCAAGGTCTCTCGGATATTCAGCCAGATCCTCTGTGGGGCCAAACTGCATCGGGTTCACAAAAATACTCACAACCACTTTGTCATTTTCTCTCCTGGCACAGTCCATCAGGCTCTTATGCCCTTCATGGAGATACCCCATGGTCGGCACCAGCCCCACGCTCTGTCCCTGGCCTTTCCACTCTTTTACCTGTTCTCTCACTTCATTAATAGTCTTGACAATCTTCATGGCTCTCTCCTTAATACAACTTTTCTATCACATCATCGCTGATGGCAAATGTATGCTGTTCCTCTGGAAATGTCCCTTCCCCTACGGCTTTGACATATTCCTTTACCGCTTCCTTCATGGCCGGCCCTACATTGCCGAACTGCTTCACAAACTTCGGAACAAAATCCCCGTACATGTTCAGCATATCCTGATAGACAAGAACCTGCCCGCCACATCCGGCCCCGGCTCCGATGCCGATGGTCGGAATATGAAGTTTCTCTGAGATAAGCGCGGCAAGCTTTGCGGGAACACATTCCAGCACCACCGCAAATGCTCCGGCTGCCTCAACTGCGAGGGCGTCTTCCAGAAGCTTTTTGGCTGCCTCTTCACTCTTTCCCTGTACCTTAAAGCCTCCGAAAGCATTGACAGACTGAGGGGTCAGTCCGATGTGCGCCACAACCGGGATCGATGCCTTCACAATGGCTTCAATGTGCGGGCATACATCCTTTCCTCCCTCCAGCTTTACTGCTGTGGCCTCTGTCTCTTTCATAATCCTTCCCGCATTTACCACGGCATCATAGACAGAGGTCTGATAGGACATAAACGGCATATCTACTACCACAAGGGCGTTCTTCGCACCTCTTGCCACTGCAGCCCCGTGATGAATCATGTCATCCACAGTGACCGGGATCGTCGTATCGTAGCCAAGCATGACCATTCCGAGAGAGTCCCCCACAAGAATAGAGTGAATGCCTGCCTCGTCAAACAACTTTGCCGTAGAATAGTCATAGGCTGTGAGCATGGAGATCTTCTCCCCATTGTCTTTCATCTTCTGAAATGTACTGACTGTGTTCTTCAATGTTCTTCCTCCAATATTCTCTCCATATGTTCATAACTCCTGGACGGATGCCTGTCTTTTGCAATCCTGACCAATTCCCTGCAAAGAGGAACATAGATTTCCTTTTCCTCCCCGGACAGGGCACCCAAATGTCTCGTCACCGTGGATACATCATTGCGCTCCACCGGGCCTGTCAGAGCCTCTTTGGGGCCTGAATCAAGAATATTCTCAAGATTCTGCCGTACTAAAGGTGCAAGGGCGGCAAGCCCTTCCTGCGGGGTAAAACCACAGTCTTGTAAAAGGTTCAAAGCCTGGTTCATCAGGGCTGCCATCTGATTGGATGCCATAACTGCCGCTACATGATAACGGACCTTCTTCTCCGCCTGGATCTCTACAATCCGGTTGGGAAGCGGACTCAAAAAAGAAAACATCTGATCCTTGTGCGCCTGCTCACCTTCCAGAGTAAATAAAGCCTTGCTGAGTTCTTCATATGAAGTTGTTTTACTGTTAAATGGAAACATTGGATGGATAGAATAGCCGTAAGCCCCTGCTTCGGTTATTTCAGAGAAAATAGCGGAACTTAGAGATCCGCTGCAGTGACAGATAAACTTTTCCCGGACCGGAAAAGTTCTGAGCTGTTCCCACACGCCTGCGATCTGGCTGTCGGGAACCGTAATGAAAAGAACATCACACATTGATAATAATTTGTCAAACGTATCAAAATGTATTGTGCCTGTTTCTTTGGCCGCCTGTCGGGCTGACTCCCCGCTGCGGCTTAAGTACCCCACTACCGGGATACCAAAATGTACGAAATACCTGCCTAAGGAACAGCCTGCTTTGCCTGCTCCGATAAATCCTGCTTTCATACGGAAATATCACCTGCCTTTATGAGGTGATGTCCTTTAAAAATTTGTTCACTGGTATGATTTCTCTACGGAATACCATCCAAGGGTACTATATCACCTCATATTTGAATAAGCAAGGAAAAATACAATGTTTGAATTGTTCTTTTTTATTTGCTATAATCTCTCCCGGAGGAAACCTATGAACGATTTTATTTTCAGCTTAAATTCTACTGTCCCCGTCTTTTTTATGATCTTCCTCGGATGGCTCCTGAAAGAGAAGGGATGGTTTAACGAAAACTTTGTAAACACAGCCAACAAGTTTGTATTCAATGCAGCGCTTCCCGCACTTTTATTCCGCGATATTTCCAGCGCTCCTTTAAAACAGGCATTTAACTTAAAATACTTTCTGTTCTGCATGATTGTAACCACTCTGATGTTTTCGGGCATATGGATCCTTGCAGAATTGTTGATAAAGGACAAGACTATGATCGGGGCCTTTGTACAGGCCTCTTTCCGAGGCAGCGCGGCGATCCTTGGTATCGCATTTATTGAAAATATTTATGGACACTCCACGATGGGACCGCTGATGATCGTAGCCAGCGTCCCTCTGTATAATATTTTCTCTGTCATTGTGCTGACCGTACGTGGACCCGGCTCCGGCTCCGGCAGTTTTAGGTCCGCTTTTAAAAATATCATCCGAAATCCGATCATCTTGGGGATCCTGGCCGGTCTTCCGTTTTCTTACCTGGCTGTGGATTTCCCTCCCGTGATCGACAAATGCCTCAATGAGCTGGCCGTGACGGCTACGCCTGTGGCATTGCTCTGCGTGGGGGCCGGTTTTGAGGGAGCCAAGGCCTTAAGGAAGCTTGGTCCTACCATGGCCGCTGCTGCCATTAAGCTTTTTATCCTGCCACTTATCTTCCTCCCCCCGGCCGTCTATTTTGGATTCCGTGGAGAAGGACTGATCGCTATCCTGATTATGCTGGGCTCTCCGACCACGGTGAGCTGCTATGTCATGGCCAAAGCAATGGACAACGACCATGTCCTGACTTCCAGCATTGTGGTAGCCGCAACCGTATTATCGTCCGTCAGTCTCACATTATGGGTTTATTTGTTGCGGATGTTTTCCTTTATCTGATATAATCATTGTGAAGGACTATAGAAAAATAAGAGAAATAACCAAGGAAAGAGAGGAGCGTGCTTATGAAAGATGTAAAAGAACGTTCTGCAAAGATTTACAATAAAAAAGCTGAGAAATATGAGAAGACCATCAGCGGCAAGATGTCTGTTTCCCTGGAGCAGGAAATGATCAAAAAGATCTGCGTTCGGGACAACGACAAGATACTGGATGTAGGCTGCGGCACAGGAACCCTGCTGTCCGGTCTGACGCGCTGGAGAAATGCCGAGGGGTACGGAGTGGATGTTTCTGAGGAGATGATCCGCAGAGCCAGCGCCGACTTCCCGGATCTGCATTTCCAGGTGGCAAGCAGCGATGATCTGGATTTTGAAGACAACACGTTCCGTATCATCACCGTGTGCAGTGCATTCCACCATTTCCCCAACCAGGCGGAATTCATCCAGAAAGCTGCCAGACTGCTGACCCCGGGAGGACGTCTCTATATCGGTGTCGTGGCCTTCCCTGAACTCATAAGGATTTCCGGGAACATTGCGGACAAGGTACTTCCGTCCTGTAAGGTCAAACGGCCGTCTACCCATGAGATCCTGGGTATGTTTAAAGCTGCCGGACTCACAAAGTTCCGGGTACATAAACTAAAAAAACTGCTCATGATCTCGGCAAAAAAGCCGGAATCCGAGGCTTTGCCTTCTGAGGCATAACTTATGAAATTCCCTCATTGATTTGAGGGGATTTTTTGTTTTCAGAAAAAGCAGCTGACATCTATTTCCTCTGCGTCATCAGCCACACCGGTCACTTTTATACCTGTCAAACGCTCAATCTGATAACGGTTGTCCTCATGGATCAGATCTCCTCTTTTAAAATGATTCATCACGATTCCGCAGATCTCAAAACCTTTCATCGCCGAATATTCTGCCGTGGTCACGGCGGCCTGGATGGCACCCAGACCGGACGGCGCCACGATCAACAGCTGAAACCCTGTCAGAGCTGCCACATCGGTGAGCATCAACATCTCATCCTCATCTGCCCTCAACGGACAGACAATACCGCCACAGCCTTCAGCCACCACATAGTCAAACCTCTTCTGAATCTCCAAAAAACTCTGTAAGACCACATCTTTCTCAATCGGCCTTCCGCTCATTTTAGCCGCCAGATGTGGGGAGACCGATGGTTTATAGACGTATGCCACATACTGGTCCGGCGGACCAGAAAGCCCCGATTTCCTGCACACATAATCCGCGTCCCCCGGCACCAGCCTGTCTCCCGACCAGACAGCTCCGCTTAAAGCCGGTTTGAAGTACCCAGCGTCGATCCCCTGCCTGCGCAGAGTTTTTACGAGCAAGGCAGAAATATATGTCTTTCCTATATCTGTGCCAGTCGCCGTCACAAAAATACCGTTTTTCATACTCTATGGCCCTCCCCTAACAGGTCTGTGCCCAGGTATGCTTTTACCCTTTCTGCAAATGCAGAGGCGGCCACACACAGCAATGCATCTCCCGGCAGATCCAGTGGAAATGCAGACAGTATCACAGCAGCAAACGGTGTTTTCTGCCCAAAATATGTATTCAAAATCATATACTTATAACTGAATCCGATCAAGTAGGTGACAGCCATCCCTGCGAAAGCAGCAGGCAAATATGCTCTGAGTCCCTCCCTCCTTTGCCTGCCGCAAAGAATTCCCGTGATCCAGGCCCCGGCAATAAATCCAATGAGATATCCAAAGCTTGGCCGCAGCATGTACTGTATGCCTCCTCCCGCCGCAAAAACAGGAACCCCGGCAAGTCCCACAAGGACATAAATTCCCATAGAAATACTCCCGTACCTTGGGCCGAGAAGCATCCCTGCAAGCAGTACAAATAAAAATTGAAGAGTAAAATAGTCCATAAACGGCACCGGGATCTGAATGAATGCTCCAGCCGCAGTCAGGGCAGCAAACATACCGCACAACACAATCCATCGGATTTCCATAGTTTTTCTCAAAACGATTTTCCCTTTCCTTTCGTTAAACTCATTTCGTAACCCGCTTATTGTATCATTTCGCCTTTCTATTGTAAACCATTTTTGATTATCTGGTTGACAATACATCTCGCAAATCCGCTACATCAGCATGACCTGAAAGATCAAGAGCATGGTGATCCCCAGTGAGATCAATAAGATGGATCTGTAAAAGTCTTTCATTTCCTTTGTTTTTTCTTTGTTGCATTTTTTTCTCATCTGTACTCTCTCCTTACATCTATCTTGATAAATTAGACGCCTGAAAAAACGAAAAAGTTGCATTTCATTTCTCTATTTGTGTTTATGGTTCCCGGATGAAACGAAAAAAAAGAAGGTATTTTACGGAATACACCCGTAAAATTCCCTCTTCTTAATTGATATGTATCCTCGGCAGTTATCTCAATAATAACCGGAAAGCCACCAGCATTACGATCCCTGCGGTTATCAGCAGCAAAGACTTATAGAAATACTTCACTTCCCAAACTTCATGTCTCCTTGAACTCTTCCTCACCCATACCATCTCCTTCTCTTTTCCTCTTCCTTTGAAGAGACAGGCAGCGGTCCGTATCGCCGCCCACATTCAGTAAGATCGTTAAAACATTGGTCAAAGTTTCCGTTCACATAGGTCAGTCGTATGTTGGAAATATCTTGTATTGTTATAAAAAATTAAAACTTTCGTAACTTTATTATACCAACTCTTACACGAAATTTCAACTATTGGATTAGTTAATTTTTGTGAGAATATTTAGTAAATATTACCTTATCACTCCAGCCACTGCAAAAACCATGGCAGCTTCTTTTTTTTCTTCTCCAGCTTCTTCACTCCTTTTTCCCCCACCTGCTGCTCCAGTTTTTTTCTGGTCTTTTTGTCTTTGGCTGCCTCACTCTCCTTTGTAATGCAGAGGTCCGGAAACATCACGCACCACCAGTTATGGCCTGCAGCATCTCCAAGATCGATTCTCAGCGCATCGTAAGTACCTTTTGGAAAAACATAGCTTCCGTAATCTTTTTGGGGGAATTCTTCTCTGGTCATATACACTTTCACCGGGAGCTCCCTTCCGTTTTTCTTTAATGTAGTCTTAGCCACTTTTGCAATTTCCTGTTTCTTGCTGGCCAATACTTTCTCGGCTTCTTCCTTTGTCTTTGCATGTTCCATATACGGCTTTAAATACTTTACGACCTGATCCCGGACCAGCAGCTTTTCCGCCTGGTCTTTTTTGCTGTCGCTGTTTGCGCGGATATGGAATCGCACAACTTTCTGCTTTATATTTTCATTCACTCTGTCATCTTTTCCTTTTGACCATACAGCGCCGAGGATCACGGCAGCGGCCAGGAACAGCATCCAGATCTTTGATTTTTTCTTCATACTATGAACATGCCCGGATTTTCTAAATTTTAAACATGAAAACTTTT
>OLSH01000315.1_pt1 | contig 47558 bp, 46 predicted proteins | sample 1643221 | NCBI WGS metagenome assembly OLSH01 (sample SAMEA3136681, study PRJEB25190) | human gut metagenome | biome: human gut; feature: human-associated habitat; material: faeces | place: Austria | collected 2013 | reverse complement strand
GCTACCCGCATGGTAAACACGTTATTCCTTTCAATAATCATAATCCCAATTTTGTAATCATCAAAGTACACAGTATGTACTGAATTTTCATCGTTGCCCAGCTTAATCACTATATTCATGTGCGACCGGATTTCTTCCTGTGTCGAATGTGTCAATATAATGACAGCAACAGCTGGGTCTTCATCAACTAAAACCTCATTTTCGTAATGTACTTTCACGTTGTTACCTCCTTTGTATGTATACAGTTGGATAATATATACACCAATGATACATTGCGTATTCTTATATTAAAGAAATGTGCGAATCATAATTCTACCCCATAACTACAAAAAACATGAGGTGGTATAAAATCCACCTCATGTTTGTCGAATGACTTAATAGATTAAAGCATTGGAGCATTAATACAAATTACGATTAACTATCAAACCTACAAAGTAATGTCGTTACCAAGTAATACTTTTCGATGTAGTTAATATTGACATTTCCATGGTCTTGGACTTTCTGTTATTATTCTTGGCAATGTAAGATTATAATGTATTAGTACTAACTCATGACACTCATACGCATCTAAATAAACCAATACCTTTGGTTTCCTTGCTACTTTTGTCAAATCCGATCACCATATAATCATCGATTCTTTTTAACATTCTAATTTCCTAGTAATCGATATCAATTGTATCTTATCCGAATATGTTTTTATCAACCGATATATGTCAAACTCTAACCTATTCACATCCACAATCTTTGGTATACTGCATTTAAAATATAGTGTATATTTGTCAATACCCATACATCTAGTAAAATCAATATGGTATATCCTATTACGACCAACCAGTTTAGAAAGATTCTCAATCATAACATATTTTAGTTCCATAACATCAACCATATTGGTTGGTGTACACGGTATAAATAATTTAACAGTAAATGCAATATTATTAATCGTTATAATCCGGATCACTGTTTTGCATACTAAGATACACAACGCTACACCGGCTAACCGTATTGTTATGTAGAACCAATCAGTTGCGTTCATTTAATGTCCCTCCCAATAAATTTATCAGTTTGAATATCATCCCAGTCCAACCAACTTGCACAATAAGGGCAACACACCCAATTCGATGCTACTGCAAACCCACAGTTCCCACATTCAAAATTGGGTTGTGGTTCAGGATAAGCTTTTCCAGTAAATACACTTATCAACCTAGGTTTTGTGATAGGTATTAATTTCGTTTTTTCCATTCTATTCTCTCCTCCTGTTTAACAATGTTTAAATTAGTATGTAACGTTAATCATATAATAATTTGCCTCCTACACTAAAAACTTTATATTCAATCGACGCATTGGTTATCTCAGCATTAAGCAACTCCGATATGTCATTCAACTCATATTTATTATCTGAAACTTTGAGTATTTTGGAAGCATGACCATTAACTAATTTCAATATAAAATTGATGTTTGTCATTCCAGGTTGTGCTGATGGACGTTTTATAATATCACGATTAACGTACAATGATTTGACAGTCGTGATCTTTTTCTGTTCATCTGTCATCATATTTGTTAACGATTCTAACAATATTGATTTTGATAAATTGAAGAATGATCGTGAATCCACGGCACATATCGGTACAATTCTGACACCATCGTCAGTTGTTATCTCTTTTAGTATAATTTCCACTTCGTTCCCTCCTCATATTTAACACAACGGAGCTAAATCAAATGAATCCTGTGTTGTGACCCCTTTGGTCATTGCTGGAAATTTGTATTTTGTGTGTTTTGCTTGCTGACCTAACAACAGGTCCTGGTCAACATCATCCATATCGGATGATAAACTAACAACGCCGAGAGGTTTATCCATAAATATATCATCGAGCAATTTAATCTCGTTTGTTTCATCAAACGGTTGACTGAAATACGATAATTTAGTTGCAGGTCGATATCGCTCCTTACTTCTATTGAATGACAGAAATAATCTTCCGTCGGATTTTCTACGTTCCAAGTATAAGAATAACTGCATATCCGCATTTTGTAAAACTTCAATTGCACTACCTGTGAACTCAGAGTCTAATAATTTACCTATGTCCGATTTACCATCTCTTTTGGCTGCATTAGCTACAGTTAAACCAACTCTGTTTCCTTGGTGTGCACTTACGACTGGTATAAAATAATCGACAGCTATTGCTTTCAATTCATTTGTTACATTCTTAAGCTCTTCTTTTTCGTTTTGAGCTCTTTTCTCTGAATGAATACGACCGATGTAATCGAGGCAGATTAAGCATATTTCATATCCTTTCGTCTTATAATCATCAATCATATTTCTTACATCTCTGGTGTTTATCGACATATTGGGTTTATACTTAAGTATAAGTGTCATATCTTTATTATTAATAACACCGGCTTTCGTCATATCTGAAAATATCTCGTCAACAGAATGATTTTCGATGTCATCTGCACGACATAACATGTTGTAAGCCCTTGCAAAACTCTCATCTTTGGTATTTTCCATCGTGAGATACAATACAGCTGGCTTACAATCTGGGTCTTTAGGTGCATAACTCTTACAGTTATATTTTACACAATCTAATGCTATTTTTAATAGCATTGCCGATTTAAAGCCTCCAGGTAACCCTAATATCATATACAGTTTTTCTGGTCTAAATCCTGGAGACAACATCTCATTGAACATCTGTAATCCAGTAATAATGATTAAAGATGTTAAACTCAATCTTTTCAATACATCTTTTATTTTGTCCTTTATCTTAGGTTCGTCGAAAATAATTTCGTTTTGGGCATTATTTGTCTTAATTTCTCTGGTTAAAGAAGTATATTGGTTAATCCAACCGTCAATCATAGTTGCAGCTTGAGCGTAAGTTGAAAATTCACCATCTTCTATTTTACCAACAATATCTTTTAATGTAGTTATATAGGTTTGAATAACTCCGTACTGCAATCTATCTTCAACCATGTTATTCAAATATTGAATTTCACGATTGTTAAGTTGTTTATATTTCTGTAAACTGTTAATTATGTCATCAGTTAACGGATCCGTTGTATCCGGTCGACAATAATTCAGTATAATATCCTCGTCTTCGAGCTGTTCATCAAGTTTTGCAAACAAAGCTTTCTTGAGAAATCTAACTCGTTTCATAATAACCCCCTTAGACTGATATGGGGCAAAGTTGGATAAATTTAATAACTTCTGCAAATTTCTTAGATTTGCAGTAGTTATATTGTAATTCGTTTTGAATACAAGACCAATCATTTTGTTGAGAGTTCCTGCATCCCATCTTACTGTAATTTCTTCCATAACAAGTTTTATCCCTTCAAAGTTATTGATTTTGAACCTATAATATTGTTTTACCTCCTCTTATATTCAATAATTTGTGACGGTATACGCGCGTATACCGTCACATTTCGATCAATTTTCATCAGACATCTCTTTATACATTATATCTCTAATGCTGTGTACAAAGTTTGGTGGTATCACGGCATTGTATAATGGTAAAGACATCAATAATGGTTTGCCTAAGTTTAATATAAACATATATCTTTCTGTCATTTCTTTGATAAACCCAATAATATCTTTATATCTAACAACGATAGTATCGTCAGGTTTATCTATAAAAGTTGGCATTTCCCACCTCATGTCATACTTGAGCCAATATGGACCATCCGTATCAGGTAGCTCAAGTGAGACTGGATTTCCTTTCGTAAAGAAACTAAATATTGTTGACAAATCGGCCAAATCACTAGCTGATTCAATCTCCATAACCGGATTACCCAAACACATAAACCCCCAGAATTTATCATATAGATTTTCTGATAGCTCACTAGACCCCATATATGGATCATCCACCACCATTATGATTTTCATCATATCAAATAATTCCAATGTATTGGTCTGTATTCTTATTTGAGTATCGGAAAATCTTTCCGTAATATATTTCAGCAATGTGAGGCATTGGTCAATTACACAAATTGGATAAGAAATATCAGCATTTATCGTGTTTGTCAACATAGCAGGTCTATATTCATCGGTGTCTCCATCTGCTTGAGGAATCATGACTTTCCATGAACTGTTCTCAAGTCTTGGGGATTTACATAGGACGTTCGGATTAAATTCATTCAAGACATACAGCTGTCCGTTGTTCTCATATAACAATTCAATTTGTTTATGAAGTTCCGGGGGTGTATTCATTTCTTGAACAATAGCACTGTGTAAACTATATAAATCATCATTCCATGTATTTCTTACATGTAGATAGACTGGGAATCCATGAAAGTTATAAAAATCTCTCAAGTGGTAGTATACTGCTCTTTGTAATAATTTGGTCGTCGTAACCATATCCGCCGGAACCCCGTGAACTCCCCTTATATCGATATCTCTGGAGAGGTCCATGTATTTTGGATTCCTGGAACCAGTAACAGCCAGCAATCTGGCATCGTCCATTAAATTCATATTAAAGAAATTGTACGTTGTGCGCCTAAATAGTGACATGGCAATATACAATTCTTGTGGATTAGCTATTTTCATTACCGCCTGCCCGTTGAGAAAATCTCCCACGATAGACATATTTACATTAATCACTTTCTTCATTTTTATCCTCCGTGTCGGTTTGCTTTAATTTATTTAACCCAGTTACCTCTCGTATGGTATCTAACGGAATGTTAATATTACTTTTCTCAAGTATAAACTTCTGAATCCTTAACTCCTCTGGCATTTCGACATATCTACTAATCCGCTCAGCACGTTCCTCATTAGTCTCAACTGCTATTTTTTCGGATTTATCGCTATTAGAGTACGGCTTCAATACAGTATATACCATTGGATAGTTGTTAAGTCTCGACAGTATAATCTCTTTTAATGAGGCATATGACTGGATATCTGTCAATATATTGATTATTAATCTGAGCTTGTAACAATTTTCCAATTTACTCGTTATTGACCTAAATAAATTGTCTATTTCACTTGTAGTCATATCGTGGTCAATGTTAACGGCCATGGTCAATAGTACTCTCGCGGTACTATTGACAATGAATTCCTCGATGGCAAGCTCAGTTTTATTGCTGTAGGTAACTTTATAATACCCACAGTCGTCTTCTTTATCAAATTCCCATCGAGTGACAGGCCCAACGTACTTGAATCTCTTTTTTGGTCCATATGCGATATGTGTATGCACATGACCAAAATAAACATAATTTGCAATCGAGCAAAGTTTGTCAACTTCAAATATCGGTGCCGATGGAGCATGATAGGCTCTCATCTTAGAATCAGCTTTTTGAGCATACCATATCTTGTCCACCATACCGTGACCGAATATGAAATCATAATGCTTATTGAAGAAATCCTCATAGTATGAATCTACATCAACTACATATTCCTCTGGAATAAATAGCATGTCAACTCCATGATATGTTAATTCAGAAACTTTATCCATGAAAACAAATTTATCAGTATTTACTAAATTTTCAAATACTGTTTTTAATGTAAGGGTTTGATATGCATCGTGCGTTCTAGTACCCTCAATGACAAATATATTGTCTGCGTGCTTAGATAATTCATTGAAGAACTTCAGTGTGCTTCTAACCACATCCGATGAAAAATACTCTTTCATATCAAATGTGTCTCCAGAAATCACAATGAAATCAATTGGGTCTTTTTTGTGTTCCAGTGGCTTAAAGAGACACTCCCTAAGTTCACTTGTAAACACACTAGGGTCAATTGCTCCCCAATGTAAATCGGCCATTACTATAAAATTAATCAACGAATTCATTTGTGGAACCTCGTTTACAAAAATATTGTTCTAATGTATCCTGGTGTATGGCACCAAACCAATACCCGATGTATGGATTATAGTTAATGAGTACAAAATTGCCACCATGAGGATTTGCAACCTCATAATCATCACATAATTGCTTGAATATCAATAACGCATTTAAACCATTAATACCCCAATCGATTGTCTTGTCAATCGTAATTTGTGCAACGTAATCCAGCTGGGTGTTGTCTGGTTTATTAATATCCTTATACAACCAATGTTCAAATTCTCTTATTGCTTTTAAGCTTTTTGGGACATAACTTGGATGGGGCACATATGTTGAGATACATATTGGCATCTCAGTAACCTCATATTCCGTAGTCCAACCGTCTTTGGATTGATATTTAGTTGATTTAAACCACGCCCATATGGAATGTCTCAACATAGCATCTTTGTCATATAAAACCACTTCTACGTATGGTGCACATTTTAAATCTGGGAACATTTCTTCCCAATCGGATAATGTCACCCAATAATACGCATCCAAAAGCTCAGCTGTTGTTGCTGCTTTGGTATACTCATGACCATTTACCATTAACTTGAGGTCATTCTCAATTTCAGTTTTATTGATTATTGTGGTATTCATAATAAATTACACCTCTCTTATTATAGTATATATTTTCTCGTTCAAACTTGAAAATCTCTCATATGGAAATTCCCTATTTAATGAATTACATGTTCCATCTATTACGGATTTATCTAATGATAATCTAACAATGGATTGCGATTTATAATATGAATAATATGGTTCGATGTAAACTTTTCCGCCATCGGTCATTTCAATATACTGGTGAATATTGAATCCAAATGGACTGATATCAATGTTCATTTGATTCGATTTAAAAAGTGCACTAGTTTTGATTATCATATTTTTTCCATCGTAATTCATGTCTCCCCAATCGGTGTATACAATATCCCCTACGGTAGATAATCCATATGTGTTATTCGATGGACTGAGTATACAATCGGGATAATCAGTCGCATACATTAAAAGAGACCTCAATGCGTTCATTCTATCATGTGACACTGATATAGAAAAGTAACCATGAGTGTGATAGAACTTTAGTGTTGTAATACCTCCTATGATATCACGGGGCGCGGTAACTTCTACACCAAAGATATCCCTTAATGTAATCATATTTTTTCCTCCTACGTAATTTGTATCAACTATATAATATAGACCCAAAATGTAATTAGTTTATTAAGATTAGATTAATGTGTCTAAAATTATTATTGTGTAATTGTCAATAATGATAACATTCTAATAACCAAAAATTGTTCTTATTAAGAAGGAGGTGTATTTATGGGTGGACCAACCAAACAGAATGACCCAACTGAGAAACTGGCAGAAGCTGTGCTTACGGGCCAACCATTAACAGCTGCCGTTGAGACAGAGTCTAACACAACGACAACAGCACTCGTTACTGAGGAGGATGTACAGTCTGCTGGCTCTGTTAAAGTACAGGCCATCGCACGATTGCTTGTGCTGCTCATCACTATCATCAATGAAGCTCTCAACACACTAGGGATATATGCAGCATTGCCTGTCAACCAGGGAATTGTTGATATCGCATCCCTCGTGCTGGTATCCGGAGCAGCCATCTGGTGTTACTGGAAGAACAACTCCTGGACTCCAGAGGCAAATCTCGGAGACAATGTGATGAACGCACTGAAGAAGTCCGATTTGTCTGTGTCCGATGTCTTCACAATACTTGCAAAAGCGTCTAAAAAATAATATATGTAGTACCCCGCGTTTTTGCACAAAGTAGTATCAAAGATTTATTTATCAACAGACCTAACAGGTCACCATCTTTGAGATAAAATTCTACTATTGATCACAATTAACCAATTAATATAATTGGGTTATTTTGAATCATGGAAACATGTTTAAATAAAATACCAATAGAGACAGTTGTCTCTATTGGTATTTCTTTTTGTTTTTGAACACGTCTTTAATACAAAATATAAGAAAGGAGACTTTATTCATGTATTCACCGTTAAGTAATTCGTATGAATGGTCCATCTTAAATAAAGATGGTCAGGTTGTTGATAAGGTCAACGAAGCGATTCGGATTGGGGAAGAAGTCTCACCTGCTAAAATGCAAGTGAGTTATAATAAACTTAAGAATCGTGTAAAAAGTCCAATTATGTCAAAGATAACGGAGTATATTGAAAATGGTAGAATAAAAATGGTATATACTCCACAGGAGCTTCGCATACCACTGTATCTGCCGTTCATTGTGATAATCAACCCTACAACAAAGCTTTCGACTGGGTTGGTGTTTCTATCAATCTGTGAAACAACCAAGGAGGACGATGAAGAATATTCTTGCAATGAATATAAACTCAAAACATCTCTGGAAAGCTGTTATATAGCTTTGAAATTCATCGAGATGAAAGATAGTCCTAAACTAATTGCTCCAAATATTTTAAGACCAGCCGCAAAAATATACGCATTCACAATAGCGGAATGTATCAACAGAAAGCACTCAATTAAACTGGACCCTGACACATTTAATAAAGTATTATTTATCATTGGAAAGTACTTTATCACAACAGTGATGGGGTGTCAGCAGTCAGAGGACATCGTTAACACATATGCAATGTACAACTGTACGAACCCTAGTTTGGCGTCAATCCAGAGAATATCCGATGAGTTTAATAAGGATGACTATGCGAATATTTCAACTGTTCTCACAAGGCTTGCCAGTATTCCAGAGTTAAAAAATCGATTAGGTAAACTAACCGTATCAAACTTCTTGGAATCATACATTAACATCTATGATGCGGCCATGTTGTTAGCATTGGAGAATTTCTCGTACTTTGTATACAATGTAATTTCTGTAAACAATGCGACATATGTAAATAATTATCACCGATTAAAGCAAATTGTTGGTAAGGACGGTCAGGATTTATATTCGTCGTTGATTGTCTCAATTTGTGGAGCATAAGGAGGAATGAAAATGACAGCAGAAACGTTGAAATCTCTATGTACCGAGATGGGGGGGTATGACAATGTGTTGGTATTAATATTTGACAATTCTATATCGATAACATTTGGCCCAGATCAAAAATTTTCGGAAGATATGATTGTTACCATCGGAGGTACTGATTATATCAAGCACAATGATATGGCGAGAGGAAAAAGAACCAAATGTTACACAACGCCCATCGTCAATATACATCCGCTCGAATGGCTTCAGGCGGTGCAATTTGTAACCAAACCAGAAGACTTAGATGATGTGGATATCACTGAACTTACAGATTTAAGATGTTAATTATCAACATATTAGGTAGTATGTCCGTATAGGTATACTACCTAATAATTATTTTGGGTATATATTATTTCCCTGCATCAGAGATAAAAAAAGAATCTGATGTGGGAATAATTAGTGTGGAATCTAATAAAGTATGAATGATTCTACATCTAATTAATCAGTCAGCATACCACATGTATGTGAGATAGAAACATAATAAGAGCTATAATCTGTCAGGCTGGTTATAACATCTTAGCAATGTGATATCTACATATGCACAGTGTATGCGACTGGTCATGTATATTTGGCCAAGTATACAACACAAATTTTACCCAAGGAGGAATTTAAAAATGGCTACAAACAATTACACTATGATTAACGATGATGACAGCGCTGCTAACCAGAGGATATTCGACGAGAATATGACATATGCAGCAACCAGGAAACGTCAGCAGGAACTCCAGAGAGATTTAAACATGGTCAGAAGAAATGCACAGTTCATGTGTTTCCACCGGGATGAACCAAATTCACCGAAGAGAGTGACGTACCTCTCAGATGAATCCTTGCCAAAGTACGTTAAGGATTTGGCAATCATACATTCCAAAACAACTGTGGTGTGTGCCGATGCCGACGGCTGTATGTCAATTTTTGAAGGTGCCCAGTACACAGACAAAGATGTTGACGACTGTGCTTTCCAGGTACATTCCATGTTCGAGCAGATGAAATGGCTGACTGGAGATGTTGACAATTTCCCAGGAGGTAGTGCTGCATTCAATGATTTCTGTAACATGCTGACGGCATTTGACAGGATGGCCGCTGCATACAAGGGAATCATGTTCCAGAAGAACAGTGGCAATCAGGCCAAGAAGAACAGAAATAATGGTCCTAAGAAGGGCGGCTACGGAGTTCCAACTATATACGCAAGGTAATATGGTGGATATTATTGTGGTGGGTGGGCCTTTGGTCTGCCCACCACCAACTAATGCCAATGACTAATATTTTTGTATAAAGGAGCAAAAATCAATGCCTAAAATTGTAGATATTGTAGATGACGTTTACGTCAATATTACAAATGACATTGAGAAAATACAAACGAAGCCAACGATGTATATTTCTCATACTGGACCGGAGGCATGTGAGCATCTCTGTAAAGAAGTTGTAAATAATATTTTCGATGAACATGCAAATCCTAAATCGATATCCGACGGAACAGCAAATATATTCTATGATGCTGAAAGTGGGATTATTACATGTGAGGACCACGGACGTGGTATTCCTTTTGAAGAACTTGAGCACCAATGTACCATCATACATTCTGGTACAAAAATGACCAGAGCGTATGGTGATACGGCCGGCGAGAATGGTGTCGGTCTGACAGCAACAAATGCTCTATCAGAACTATTTGAGATAACATCTACACGAAACGGAGAATCTATGATGATTAAATTCCGTGACGGTAGAAAAATCAATGAGAGGAAAATTAAAATCTCAGATAAAAATAAACATGGTCTGATTGTATCATTTAGACCATCTGCATATCTGCTCGGTGAAGATAGACATTTACCCATTGAAAGTTTTCAAGATTGGCTCCAGAAGTTATCATTCTTCATGGACCCATCACTGAAAGTAAAATTCACAGTTGCCAATTTACCAGGGAAGACAGAGGCAGTTACTAAGATATATAAGAATACAGAGGGTATTGGTGGTTTCTTACCACACATGTCCCCAGATGCGGACTTCATGGCAAAACCAATTACGCTCGAAAATAGTATGACGCTGATAGAAAAAGATATCCCCGTATGGGAACAACAAGACGATGGCACAAATAAGCATGGTTTAATTGACCTCGAGAGAAATCTTAAAATTAGTTTCTCGTTTAACTACAGCACTGCTGATGACCAACCACGTATATATGCGTTCTGTAACGATATTGAAAATGTCGAAGGTGGCACTCATCAGAACGGTGTGTTAACAGGATTAACAAATGTTTTACTTAAGATAGCGAACGAAAATTTAAGAAAGGGTGATAAGTTAGAGCTCACATCAAAAGATGTATTATCGGGGTTGAGGCTAGTTCTTAATTTGAGAACCGATTATAGTACTCAGTTTGAACAGCAGACCAAGAAGAAGCTTGGTAATCAGGCAATAACGGCACCAGTCAGAAAGTTAGTAACTGATGTATTGACTGAGTTTTTCAAATTACAGGAAAACAAAAGATATGCCCAAAAATTATCTGACATTATTCGAGACAATGCCAAAATTCGTCTCGATGTAACGCAAAAGAGGTCTAAGATTAAGAAAGAGACTTTATCCGTATTAAACTCCAAGCTCATAGCTGGTTACGCACCAGCTAACTTGGTTGGGAAGAATAAGGATGACGAAGAGCTTGAGTTGTATATAATGGAAGGTAAGTCAGCAGGAGGTCTCGGACGACAAGCAAGATTCAATCCAGATATTCAAGGGGTACTTGCAACTAGAGGTAAACCATCTAACGTATACGGTGTGAGTTCAAAGAAACTTGCCTCTGATAACAAGAAGAAGCCCAATCGAGAGAAAAAAGAGGGCGAAAGCGACTACAATGAAAGAATGACTTTCTTCGTTATACTTATGGATGAAGTCTTGGGTTGTGGTTACGGCGACCATTTCGACATATCGAAATTAGTATATAAGAAAATCATACTATCATCAGATGCCGATGTAGATGGACATCATATATTGGGACTATTCGCAGCTGATATAGTTAAGCATGCCCCAGAATTGATAACTGGTGGATATGTGTACAGATCAGTTGCGCCGTTATATCGACTTAAAGCTAAAGGTAAGGTTGATGCAACAGACCCGGACCCGTCATTATATCTGTATGACAAAAATGATTTATTTAACAGATTTGCTGATGTTGCAGTGAAGAATATCATGATCAGATTCGATGGAGACGACACTTGTGTGTCACCAACCAATGTAAGAAGATTCCTGTTTGTAAACAGGCAATATTATGATATACTATCCGAGATATCTACAACGTATAAGATAAATCCGGATGTTATTGAGTATATTATCATGCATCATGATACGTATACAAAGAAAGGAGTTATGGAGGAATTAGACCCAGAACTTCACTACGATAAAGAAAAACAGTCGGTGTCTGGTATATATCAACGCCGATTTACAAATATAGTATTTGAGAACACGGTCAATACGAAATTAAAATCGTTGATACGTTTGTTTATTGAAGGCAATGACGAGATAGGATTTTATCATTTCTATAAGAAAGACACCGTTGGAGAATTAGTGTACAGGGGTTATTTATCAATAGGACAAATCATGGAATCTGTTCAAGTATATCAACCGTGTATTAATGATAGATACAAGGGCTACGGAGAAATGACAGAGTATGAAATGTTAAAATTGGTAATGAATCCAGATTATAGGAAATTGTTAAGATTCTCAATTCATGATATGGATACAACACTACAAACATTCGACCACCTGTTCTTAAAGAAATTTAGTAATGTACGAAAAGAGCTTGTACAGAATGCTAATGTGTCTATAGACGACATAGATAACTAAGGAGGACGCAATGGCTAAGAAAAAGAAAAATTTGTACGACAGCGAAGAATATAGCGCGGAAAGATACAACCAAGGGATTGAAGAACAGGATATCACTGTTTATACAAAGGACCATGTTATATTATACGGCGTAAATGTATCCGTGTTTAGGGCCATCGGTAGATTAATCGATGGCCTACCTCCCATCAAAACAAGAATATTGTATTTGATGTATAAAAATGAGGGGCTGTTGCCAACTAAGGACCACGTAAAAGTACCACAATGGTTACATCGAGTATCCATGTATCACCCACATGGTACAGGGTCTATCGATAACACATTCAATTCCATGATTAAGCCCTGGGAGACAAATGCTCCGCTGATAGATGTCTCGGGTAACAAAGGTTCTATTACAGGTGATGCGGCGGCATCGGTTCGTTATTTAAATGCAAGATTGAGCCTTTACGCATACAAATGCTTCTTTGAAGAATTTGACCAGGATGCAGTTGAGATGGTACCAAACTATTTGAAGACCGAATTAGAGCCGGTGTGGTTGCCAGCGAAATACCCAAATTTCTTGTTGAGTGTATCTACAGGCATAGCTTGGGGAAATGCGATGAATTATGTTGCATATAATCTGATTGAAGCCTTTGAACTAACCAAAGCATTAATCAAGAATCCAAATATGGATAATGTCTATTTGTTCCCAGATAGCCCAAGAGGTTATGAGGTAATAGACGATGGTACAGCACCGGAGATATGTGGAAAAGGACACGGCTCATTCAAAATACGGGCAGTGTTGGGGGTAATAGAGGATAAGTACGGGAACCCATGTATCAAAGTATCAGGATTCCCTGAAGGGGTATCCATGGATGATACCATGAGAGCTATAGCTATATTGGTTAATGAGAAGGCCATCTTCGGTATTGAGGACGCCTCCGATAAAGCAAATCTGGATGAGGTATATTATATACTCCATTTAAAGAAAGGCGTTGACCCAAATCTTGTTATCGCCCAGCTATATGCGAATAAGAAAACCAAACTTACAGGGCATTGTGATTTTGAGTTAAATTTTGCTGAGAGAACCTATATGTTGCATCTTGGGCTAAAGGATGCAATACTGGAATGGGTTGAACGTCGAATTGACTATTTGCAGAAATATTATATTCGTAAACTCAACGAGTATGAAAAGAAGGCTCATGAGTATGCGGGTATTCTGAAAATAATGACAGAGAAGGATTTTACCAGAGCAGCTAAAATCATCCACAATTCCGATAACGATGATGACATGATTGCCAGTTTAATCAAAGCATTTGGTGTAACGTCATATCAGGCCGAAGTAATATCCAATCTATCATTACGACAGAACACCAGAAAACGTCGAGAAGAGTTAGAAAAGCACGTTGAGGAGATTCCGAAAAAGATTGATGCAATCAGAGACCTAATACAATCAAGGAAGAATCTCGAACAGAAGATATGTGACGACCTTGACGAAGGAATCAAATTGTTTGGTAAACCAAGAGCATGTAAAATAATCAGTGCTTCCAAAGTTTCCAAGACGAAGCAGCTTGAGTATCGCATACTGGTAACACAGACAACGTTAAAGAAAATGATGGCTGGAAGCAATGCTGTTGGAATTGTACAGGATGAGGTGATTGGTTATTATCAGTCTGTAACAGACGATGATAGATTGCTTGTGGTCAACGATTTAGGTAGATTATACAATGTACCATTCACCAAAGTCAATATTGCAGAAGCCACTCAAAAAGGACATTCATTGTTGGATATTGCTGGTATGGGCAGTATTGCAGTTAGAAGCATATTGATAAAACCAAAAGATGAAAAGAAGGTTGGTAATCGATTGCTGACAATGTTCACCAAGTCAGGTATCATCAAAGCAACCAAGATGTCGGAATTTACTAAGTGTAGGTCAGATTTACAAGGTATTATACTTGACGATAATGACAGGGTTTGTTATGCAACAGTTACCGAACCAAAGAGTACAACAAAGCGACTGATTTATACTAAGAAGGGTATGGGATTGATCATAGACCTTAAGACAGTCGCAGTAACAGCAAGGATGACCAAGGGTACAACACATCTATATCTTAATAATGACGAGATATGTGGAGTTGCAGAATCCGATTGTGATGAAGTTTGTGTAATCACTACCAAAGGATATATCAAAATATGTGCTCTCGATGACATATTAACAGCCAAGAAAAAGAAAGCAGATATGATTAGACTTATTAGCTTGGTTGAAGGAGATGAGGTATTTAAAATACTTCCTGCTCCAATGGATTTCAGAGAAGGCAAATTGATTATCCACATGGCATCGGGTTCTAAAGTAGAAGTTGAAGCATCTGAAATAAGGACTTCTACAAGAATAAGTAAAGGCTTTAAAACAATCCCTGTTAAGCGGGGAGATTCAATCGTTAGAGTCAGATTTGTGGAATAATAAAAATCCAGCTTACTAATATATTCAGATATATATTATTACAGTGTATATTAGTAAGCTATCTCATAAGGCTTACACAAAAAAACCTAAAGGAGGTAATAATTATGAGAAAGAACCTATTAACAAAACTGGCAGTACTGATGATAACTGTAGCAACCATGGCAACACCAGCATACGCACTTCCAACAACAAGTGCATATACACCAGTTTCATCCACACCGACTATGCTGGTAGACGATGTATTTGGAACAGGTATGGACGCATGCTCATGGCATTCGGACACCACGGGATATTACATCACCCCATTTTATGAACCAGAGTATGGTCGTTATTATATTTGGTTTACGTCAGAGAATGATACAATGTGGGCACACACCAAATGGACTGTTGAGGTAACAGAGATTGAGCAGACTCCAAACGGCGGTTTGGTGTGTCGTGGAGACATGTATGAGGCGGCCAAAGAATCTCCGGCATACAATGGAAGACTAGAGGTTACTTGGGATTCATTGGAGACAATTGATTTTCCAAAGATGGAAATGATTGACGGACACCAGCTAACAGATGTCGACATGGTTGCCGATGATTATCAGTACTATGGACCTACAGGGTTTGATTACGACAATCCAAATTTCAGTTTATAATTAAAAGAGAAAGAATGATGGCAGCTGGATTTTAACCAGCTGCCATCATTCATTTGCATTCATTTAAATAGTCGGTTTTATTTTTTGTATTGATGTAGAGGGGCATCAATACAAGTTACGAGGTACTTTTAAGTATAGCACGGATAGTAATTTTAATCACGGTCAATTTGTCCACAGACATTTGTATTAACAGGCACTTTATCATGGGTTAATCCGCTCACGAACGCTATACTTTGCAACTATGAAAATCAATAGGGGTCAAAATTCTAACTTGTCGATAACCATAGTATTCCACAAATACGATCGTCGTATAGTGAACACCCCAGTGATGTACCAGGTAAAGACACTGAAAGAAAAAGACCTCCTATATATTTGTTTGGCATCATGTTTATTTATCGGAAACAAACCAATAATTGGAGGTGATTTTAATATGTCTACTATAATTAGAGACACGGAATATAGTACAGTAGAAAATTCCCTTAATAAAGCTGAGAATAAAAAGCTGTTCAAAGATACTATAGACATACATATGGCAAACAATATCTCTTGCTATGCTTCATTCGGCCCAGTTAATAGACCCGTATTTCATACGGGAGAAAGCGATGCTGTTTTTAAAGCAGTTGGTGTACCTAAAGAAAGGTTTGAAGACCTGTTAAAAGTCATGCAAAAATCGGACAGTCGTTGGAAAATAAAAGGTGTTGATTATCCTTTTTATCTTGCGATAGTGCTTGCAATAAGATATTTCACATTAAAACATGACGACGTGCAGATTAAAAATAGTCTATCATACATGGTGTGTTTCACGTATGCACTGGTCTATGCTAAGTACTATAAAAAAACAAATCCAACTGAATCAATCATGGCTTATGCCATCAATAATATGTCTAATAAATATCGTATAAAGACATCCGGCAATCTATGGACTGTATTGTATGAATCTGTAGAGAAAGCATATCAGTTACATAAAAAAGGTATGACTACAGGAGAAGACGATGCCTTTGTTAGATTTGTAGCTGATGTGAGAACTCGTATCAATAGCTTTATTAGAAAGATTTCTAATGCTTATTACGCTGCATTTACGAATGGTCAGTATTTACAGAGTGAATCGGAAAGCTTTGAAGATGATAAGTATTATGAAGCTGATAGCAATACATTAGCAGTGGAACGTATTACCAATAAAGTACTGACAAGGTTAATTGTCAGTGGACCGGATGCTAGGTTGATAGAATTGGCTGCTAAAAATTGTGGTGTGTCTGTGAATGTACTAAGAACATACATTCAAAGCATGGTCACAGACGAACAGAAGGACGATATCAGAGTAATCGTGGAAAGTCTTTTGTTTTTATATTTATTCACTGAAAGCACCCATAAACACACAATACGGGACATTGGAACAAATGATTTCTTGATATATTGTATGAAAGTATACAAGAAGTCTAATACAATAGACCCTAATGTATTAAAAATCAAAGCCATTTTAGACAAATGGTTAAAGGAGTTGGGGCTTATCACAAAACATTCAAGCCCAACAACTACCAATAACTTTAGAAGAGCATTATATATGTTTTTCACAATGACCATTATGAAATCAAATTAAATAAGAATATGAACTACCGAGAGTTATTCGGTAGTTCATATTTCATATGTTTTATACATATATATTATTTATTGGCAGTGATAGAAAAGGAGGAAATAATCAATGACATTGGAACAAAAGCTAAAGCATTTAAGAAAACAGACTGGGGTCACGCAAATTGAATTTGCACTCAAATGTGGATTCCCACCAAGACAATACCAGAAATATGAATCTGGCGAACAGGTACCAGGAACTCGCAAGTTATATAAAATCTGTGAGATCCTAAATGTGCCAATGGAATACTTATTGAACGATAGCATGGAGGCCATGGATATTGTGGTACTTAATACAATATCAAATATGACCAAAGTAATGATGATGTATAACACTGTATTGTCGGAGACTCAATTCAGTCAAATAACCACACACGAAAAAGAAAAGGAAAGGAAATGTAAAGATGCTAAAATTTGGAAATGATTATTTTGTCAAGAGAGACGAAATTCTTAATGTGTGCCCAGATAAGTTAATAAATTTACTCGATAGAGATATATTATCTACACCGGGAATAACGTTGGATGACAAAATCGGTAAGTTTTGTATTGGGAAAGTTCCGGAATGTGCCAAGGGAAAATACTACGATATATCTAAATGGGACAATCTATGGGAGAATAAATCAATAGAAAGCATACTCATGATGGGAAATGTGGAGCTAGAGAATTTCGTTGAAATAACATCCCATTATGCATTTATCGACAAGGATGGTAAAAAAGTCACATTGTCAGATATTTCAATACTGCCGTATGGAGAAACACGTGCTTCGGGCGATGACTCATGTTATGTTGATATTACGGAAATAAATAATCTATTTGACAATATCCTTGATATTAAACCTATGAGGTATGGGTATCGTATACGTATTATGTGCCAATGTGACTATATTTGGAGATTAATACATGTCTCTGATTTTATAAGACATATCAAAGACGTGTTTTATCCAAACGACGATAACTTTGACCTTTGGGGTGACGATAAGTCATTAATTTTTCCCTCTGAACTGTTTAGGAGACTTTATGATGACATACACGGTGGTCGTATAGACTTGTCAAAATACAAGGAGGTTTCACAATATGATGTTTAACCCATTTAAAATTTTTAAACAGAAGAAACACAATCAAGAGAAATCAATATTAGAAACTGTATTAATATATGGTAACACGAGATTTAATGTTTTCGATAATATGACAGTTGTGGAGTTGGATAAAAGCACATCTGTATATTATAAAGACGGTTCTAGTATTAACACAACAATTCAATGACGACAGAAAGGACTATTTTACCTATGATTAAACTTGGGGATGAAATTTTCATAGCACACAAAGAAATTATGTCTGTATGGAAAGAGGATAGCAATTTATTGGATTCCGTTCTATTGGCTTGTACTCATATCAGACACGGCCATGGTAAACAATATAATGAACAAATTGATTATTCGCTGGATCATTTTAGCATCGACACAATTAATGCTTGTGTAACAAAGATGTGTAAGTCACATTCAACTTTATTTCAGTTACGCAACAAAATTCCAGAAATGATTTTACTCACATTTCCCGGAGTGAAACTAGAAGATTATATCGACGAGAGTTATTCTATAACGCTAGATTGTAACGAAAAACTAATAGTTGTCTCAGTATATATCATAATACCATATGGTTTATTGGAATCATATGACGAAGGTAGCGATTCGTTTTATTTTAGCGTAACAGAATTGGAGTTGGCATTTAATATAGATTGGTTTAAAGTGTTTGACAAACAGACAGCAATGGTAAATCCAACATATTCTGATGAGTGGTACTTGGTATCGGTGTCAACTGTCATTAATTGGTTGAAGAATACATTTTATACCGATGACGTTACGTTTGATATTGACGATGATGAAGAGTACTTGCTCAAAAAATTCTATGCTGATATTAAAGATTGTAACATCGACATATCGGATTATACCAATCAATAAAATTGAATAATTATGTCTAGAGGTTGTATAAATTACAACCTCTAGATTTTTTTATATTTTGTTATAAATTTCGTTTATTTTAAGGTGTTACGTATATATTATTTACACGAATTAAATAAACTTAACCACAAGGAGGAAAAGATATGTATAAATTAAATGGCGAACTGTATTTAACGCTTGAGGAAATAATTGAATGGATTGGGGTATTAGATGTTGATGTAGATGTATTTATGAAAAAGCTTTCCAGGTGTCCGACCATGGAGAAAACATGTAAACTGGACACAAAGAAATACATGATGTGCTATGACAAAAATAGATATTATCAACTGTCAACGGCATTGCAAATATTGGTAACCCTAATAAACCCGGCAGATTTACTAGAGCAAGTAATTGTTGACGATAAATTTAAAGATTTACAAATTCATGATTATGTGGAAGGTTCGATAATTGATTGGTTTTATTATTGGTAGAAGTGATATTGGTGTATTTCAGGCCATCAGAGCCAATGATGAGACATGTAGCAAACGAGCATATGTGAATATTACTGAGCTAAGTCGTCGTGCACCCTAATAACAAAACTATTATCAAACGACAATGCCGTGATTAATCATGGTATGTCTGGAGTATGTTGGTTGTGATGGAGTTGTTGCTTTTACATTGACCGACATCGAAGAATTATCAAATTGGTTAATTGAAAAAACTCACAATCAACCATGGTTAAGCAACGAAGAATTATGTGAGGTGAATGACTGTATATGTAACCTCAAAAATGGAGCAATGTTTCTGGAATCACGTTTCTCGATTAAAATAATAACGAGAATTAACTATATTAGGAATGGACGATTTCCATTGTCCATTCCTAATATTACATAACCAATATCAATTTCTTTTTTGCTCGAGTTACTGCTGTATATAACCATTTCCAAAAATAATCACTGTCTGACCAGTTTTCCACAAACACCAATACTGTATCTGCTTGAGACCCTTGTGCCAGATGACAAGTGATAACACTCCCAAATTCAAATAGAATGTTATCTGTCTTTATTCCAGCCATCTGTTTTCTTTTTTCGTAATTTGCAAATAAATATTTGTGGTCTATTGGTAAATCAATAAATTGTCTACTGACTGAAAACTCAGGTCTAAAATCTATTTCCATATAAGATGACCTATTTTTTGGATTCTTGTTAATGCCCGTACAATAACCAACTATACCATTAACCAACGCTATGTCATCATATTCCCCTCCGAGCATAATATCCCAATGATTTTGACGACAAATTAATTTGTCGTCCAATGTCACCGTGTTTGAATCTATTCCTTGAATATTCAATCTGATATATTTATTGAGCATATCACGTAAATTATTAGTGCCACAAATAATCATGTCTGACATATATATCAATCGTTTTATCAATTCGTGGCTATTAAACACTTTATCTTTTCTAATAACCAACACTTCATCGTTGTTGCCATAAACTCCATATTGAATCGCCATATGATATATGGCAGATTTGGCTATATACAATATAGGACTATCTTCGGCTTGTCTCATTACCATGGTCAATACCACATCTGGTTTTGATAAGAATATACCATTTCCAAACACAGGTGGTAATTGGTGTAAGTCACCTAGTACCAATAAGGGTATACCAAATGATAATAAGTCTTGCGCCATAGTTGTTTCAACCATACCACCCTCATCTACAACCAAGAGTCGTAAATTAGGGTCGAGTTTATCTTTTTTTGTAAAAACCATTTTTGTCTTAGGTCTACCATTGACGTAGACAAGATTTCCGTCCTCACGTACATTAACAACTGTCAATTCATATACCATTGAATGCACCGTACGACCCGGTACTCCGCTTAATCTTAATGCAAGTGCGGCCTTACCAGTATATGCAACAAATGCCACTTCGTTATCGGAAAACCCCAATTCGTCTATAATGTGTCTAACTATAGTAGTTTTCCCTGAACCAGCTGGTCCGGATATCTCATACCAATTTCGCTTTCGTTTATCTGGATGATTATACCAATCTATAAAATCATCTTTAGCATATGCTTGTTGTGTATTTAACGTTATTACCATTACATCATCCTTTTCTGTGTTGCTTAATGTTATGTCATCACCATCGTTTGATTTTGTCATAACTGAACAGCCTTATAACAGGAGGTAATGATATGTTATACTCATCCACGACAACAGTTTTCTCCATATCTAACGAGGAATACTTCATTAATGTAGAAGATATACCAGAAACCCCAACTGAGATAAAGGCATATTTTCCAAAACTAATGCCCAATATCAAAGGAGATAGTGGTATTAATACATCAATTAAACTCAGAATAGACAAAAGTATTTTTGCTAATGCAAACGAATGTGCAGTTATTCAAACACCGTCGATTATAGATGGTCAAAATTTTATTACCATTAAACCGTTTGAAAATGAACGACCAAACTTTAGAGCTAAAGCAACATTGGATTCAAATGGAAATTACATAGTGAAAAAGAATAGTAAATTTATTGCAACTGTCCTTCACGGGGACATACAGAATATGTACTTTACAGGCAGAAAATAGGAGGTGTGATGTACAGTATGGCTACAATAATTACAAACTTTGAGCCGGAGAAAAAATCTACAATTAATGAGTTTATAAAGGCCGGGAAAAAACTATCCCTTTCACATGAAGGGTTATTATTCAAGTACCAGATGACAGATGACATGATTTTACCCATGAAAGGCTTAATATCAAAATATATCGATGCTCTGTCAAATTACATCATATCATATGAAATGACTGACGATGAATATGATAGGTGGAGATATAGTCCTAGGATGGTTTCCAGAGAATTGTACGGTACACCAGAACTATGGTCTGAGTTGTTACTTATCAATAAAATGACTAGCTGTGTACAGTTCAATAGGAGAACAGTCAAATTGTTTAAAACAAGTATAATTGATGCTATTAATGAGTTATTAATGTTAACAAAACAAGATATAAAAAATAATAGAGCAGAAATCAATGCTTGAAGGAGATTATTATGGCAAAATTAAACAATGTTACATGTACAGATTATTTGTATGAGCACAGAGCACTTGTTCACGACAAATTAGCCACAGTCAGCCGAGAAATTAATACCCGGGCAAGACGACATGACCAATCCAGTCTCAGTGGAACCGAACCCAGAATATATGAAGAACATTTCGATGAACTCCAAAAATATCCAATCTTTGACCCAAGACGAGATATTGTATTGTCTAAAATGAGGGTTGCGATAGCTTATCATCATAAGGCCAATGACCATCATCCAGAGCATTTTACAAATGGTATAGATGATATGAATCTGTTACAACTGATGGAATTTGTTGCTGATGTTATGAGTCAATCTGAACAGAATGGGATTGATGTGTATGAAATATTACCTTTACTAAAAGACCAATATGACATATCAAATCAGCTATATCAGGTTATTCTCAATACTGTCGCCGAAATTAAAAGGCTGGGGAGATAATATGGCTAGGGGTACAAAAAAGAATAAATTTGTATCGATCCTTAAAACCGGGTTCGATATAACATTTTATTATAAACCCAATGGGACAGTCGATGAACCATACTGTATCGTGCTGAATGACTTATTGCGTTTAAGATACAAGATTGTTAACGGAACCATTGTCATCATCGATGCACACCCCATGTCTATAGTGGTAGACATGGAGAAGTACTATAATAAACTCATAAAATTATTAATATCACAATCAGGATGTACCATTCTAATCGATACATTTGAATCAACTTGGGTATTAAATCAAGTTTGTCAATCTATGAAAATACCCATTGTAGAAGATATGGAATTTTCATCAATATCTCAAACCATGTGGGATAGATACAAGGATACGTATAACGACCCAATACATTGTGGATTTTATCTGTTGTCTGTGGTCGATGACAACGACGATGAGGATATGCTAGAAGTAAATCCGATTAAAGTTAACAATACATCAGCAATACAGATACTACATGATGGATTAAGCAAGGTCGTTGATACAACTGTGGGAACACTCTCGTTGATAAAAGCGAATGATTATACTTGTACCATTGATTTCATGGGCATAAAATTTAAAGCGACTGTTATTAACAACACGATCTATATCACAAGTATGATATTGGGTAAGAACGTTGATGTGAAGATTGTTTGGAAATTAATACAAGCTCTCACAGCATACATCAGTACTCATATCAACGTTGTTATGGTACATGTGACCAATGATATTATGGCTACGGTGTGTGCCGGTTATGGGTTTTCTAAAATACATTCAAGTAAACTCCCCAGTGACTTAGGTGGAGATTTACTACTATATTCAGCCTCCTATGGCAATTATGAAATAATAGACCCAAAGTGCACAAATTCCGAATAATGCTTAATGATACATCTTAGTAATTTACAAATAAGGAGGCTATATATGATTACAATCAAAAAAACCGAATGGGTAATTGGTGACAATGGAGATATTGTCAGCATCCCAATGTTCGGAGGAGCACTTGCATTTTGCAAAATCACAGAAGTTGAAGGCGATGAGGTGAGTGAAGATGGGCACAAGGCCCTTACTTACAAACCAACAGGTGAATTGGCAAAAAACTACATTCTTTGTTTCTTGGACAAAACCAAACCAAACCAAACCAGACTTATCCACAATACCAAAATGCTTTGTGAATTATGCGATTTCACAGATGCGGACGTACCCATCATGGATAAATGGTTACATGATTTTTCCGGTGTTGGTGGCGGCGTGCCGATCACAGTGAGTGACATTGACATTGCTGGTACACCAACTATAGTATTTGGCAATCTTGCCGAGTATTACCAAGAAATGGAAAATGAAGAGCTGACCAGTGGTTATGTTGAATATGTAAAGGCATTCAACGAATTAAAGTCTGAGAATTCGGATGCTGTGTTGGAATCAGGACCCGGCGACCTCGATACATATTGCCAGAATACATTATCATCATATCAAAAAATATTAAGGGAATATCCCGGTGTATTGGATTGTGTCAATAAAGACATGTATTCAACTCAACTGTTGGCCAAAATAGCAACGGTTATCCAGAAGAGATATAACCTTATACATTTCGACAACGTTGTTGCCAAAACAGCAGCCATTATCAGTAATGTGACATATTTCAACGATGAAGGCAAAATTGTACCACTTACACTGACGGCAGTTGAAAATTTTCTTAGTCGGGTAAGGGATTCCATCAGGATTGCTCCTATTACAGAGACCCCAACCGATATCACCAAAGTCTACAGAAATTTTTAAAGTTGATTAGATAGGCAACAAAAAATAGTAGTGTAGGATTTTATCCCTACACTACTATTTTACCGACACATTACTTTTTATCGATCTGGCGTTCGATTGTAGAGCCGTCCTTCATCATACTATAGACACCAACAATCTTTGAGTCTGTGAATGTTGTAAAATCATAATTGAATAGATTTAGAAGTAACATCACATTTGTATGTCTCCAATCTTCATCGTATTTATAGTTTGGGAAGTCGTATTTTTCAAAATAAAATACTGGGTCTCCGACATTAATACCAATCACGGTATCTGTTATCTCAATATTACACAATTTCAATCTAGTGTTATCTTCTTTTTCCGCCAACACTCCGTAAATTGCATTTTCAAATATTATCATTGCAACTAATTTATGCTCATTATCAAATTCATCATAGTATGATGCCACTGATGTAATGAGCCTAATATTAGACAATCTTTGCATTACTTTACGGTGCAACTTATATGGGTTACTCAAGAAGCCCCTCGACAACTTTTCGATTTTCATTTTTTATCCTCGGCCATGTTTGATTAAATCTTTCATCATTTCATTTGTGAGAGCATACGCATGAACCGCGTTTTTCGACACCCATAATTCCTTTAGGAATAAGATGTTGTCTCCCACTGGAAGGTCTACCATACGCTTAAGTATAGTTTCCATACGTCTAGCTTCAACTGCTGATTTCCCTTGAAGTGATAATATGTCAATAACCAATTTTGACCTGTCTTTAGTTGTTTCAAACTCCCCAAACTTTTCAAGCATGTAGGAAATTCTTGAGATGGAAACATCTTTCAACAACGCCAACGTTTCGTATGGATGGTTAATCAGTACACCATCTGGTACTCTACCACACATTATGGCTCGGGCGTGGTCTATTACCGTGCTCCTCATTTCACTATCTTCATAAGCTTCAATTGCTTTTAACGCGTCATAATATTCCTCCTCCGTAAAATCTGTCACTTCTTTGAATCCTTCTGGTCCGAAAGTCATGTTTGTTCCTCCTCGTGTAATTTGGGACAACAACAATGTCCCTTTTTGTAATGTAGGTATATCCGTTAAACGGTACCAGTGGGTCACTTACAACTTACCAAATTACTATCACCACCTTTCCTAACCCGCTGAGTACTATGAGTCTACCACAACCAATAGTACCGTTATATAATATATAAACGAACAGGGTTTTAAGAAAGGAGGGTGTATCAATGTCTATAGTAACATCCGACACATCTGTAACTCACACTTTTGGTAACGTAGCATGTGTTGCCATGGATTATATACGAAGCTTCTTCTCTGATGGGTTTTTTAAAACTGAACACATCAGCACAAAAATAGCATATCGTCAGCTGGATGTATTTCGTTCAAAGAAAGAATTCTGGAAAAACGAAAAACCTATTTTAATAGTGAAACCAAGGATAGAGATGGATGACTCATCTAAGGCACATTACGGTAGTGCTATGATGGAGAGAATCACAAGTAGTAAACTCCCAATGGAATTTTCTCAAAGAGTTCCTGTGATTACCGATAGACAGTATGGGGTTATGCTCAGATTTGGATGGAATAGATTCAAAATATATTACGATGTTGCAATTGTGGTACAGACATACAATGAACAAATCAACATCGCCAATTCATTAAAAAATAAAATGATTACATTAAGACCATTTTCCATAAACACTGACCTCGAGGCATGTATACCAAAAGGTATCACTAAACCCATTCAGCACCATCTTGGGATACCGGAAGACGATACAGCTGAGTTGGTTAAGTATTTAAATGTGAAGGGAATAGTACCGTTCACATACAAGCTAAAAAATGCATCTGGTACTAATGAGTACTTCATGTTGTACAATACTAACATTGAAGCTATTTTGTCGGATATAAGTATCGACGATGGAGATAGTGTTGGAATGATAACCGATACATATACGATAGGATTAACAATGTCGTTCGAGTTTAACTCTCCTGCAACATGGTATGCGTTTCTCAAAGATGCCAATCCCCATTACATTGTTAATCCATCAGATGCTGAAATGGATGTAGGTAATGCATCTGTCGGAGATAGAATAGTCCCGTTATTAACACTACCTACAAGATACAACCTTAGACTGGGGGATGGTTGGAAGATTTTAGTGTCCCCTACATACATGGTGACAACAAGAGGTAAAGGGCCAGATGTTGTTGATATCACTAAGTTTGACCAAGTTATTCCTAAACCAATACGAGAAACATTAAGCGGAATTGTAAAACATAATAATGCAAATGGTATTCCTCTTACGCCCTACATCCAATTCAGATGTTTTAAGGATGTGATTGAACTCCCGGTTGGGTTAGATGGATATGTTGTTGATTTGGAAAAATTTGAAATACGAACATATGATTGCAAACCTAACACAACATATAGATTTTTCATATTGATTAATAACTTGGCCATAAATTCAATAACACCACAGGTGACTAAATTCATGTCCGATACAAAGTAATATCAAGACGATAGTGAGCATAAGCACGCTATCGTCTTTTATCAATGAAACATTCTGCTGGAAACACTAGAGTAACAATTGAAAAGGAGGTGTAAATAATGACGAATCAAAATATGACTCCGACAGAAGATATTATTCTTCATGATAATACGCTCGAATCAAATAATACATTCGATATCGAGAAATTGAATAAATCGTTGAGACAGATTGAGATGGATTGCTATGCGAACCTATACAAAGTACAGCAAAACAAAGTTGGGATTTATCGTGTGGATTGCAAGTTCAATGATTTCGTATTAGAGACAAGATTCCCGGGACAAATCTTCAACGAATATTATCCCAAACAGCATGTCAAGTACATAAAGTACTCCATGATAAACACGGGAAGAGAAGAAGCATATCGTCGGTCAGCAGTATATGGGAAAATGCTAAGCATGTCTGACATATCAGACCACCCAGAATTGTTTGGCCACAATTTTCTGTTGTTCATCGATGGGAAACTTGCTACTACTTGTGAAATATATCCGATGGAAGATACCACCAGGGTCAGTATAGATGTATCTGATATATCACATTCCGACGGTATATCATACGATTCATTTGTTAAATATAAAACAGATAACGTTGACGTTTCTATTATATTTGTACCAGCATATATGATGGAATTATCGACAACATCTCGTGGTATATTGACAGCAAACGGTTATACCTTACCGATAGACAATTTTCCAATGGTCACAAAGTTCACAGATTACACAACTTTGTACTTTACAAACACCGATGCTGATTCAGCTGTGTGTGTCAAAATCGATAAGTTGTTGTCTGACCAGGGAACTGGGTATGTTCGAGTAGAGAATGTATATGCAACCACTGTAACATCGATTAAGATTGTGGCTATTGCGTTTAAAACTGGATTAGATACGTCGTATAAAGTGTCTCAGCGCGACCCACATTTTATGATTTCCAAATGGGGATTCCCAATCCCAACGGAAAGTATGTTAACGTTTAAGACTAATACAGATGGAACCCAGTTACTGACGATATTAATGATTGAGAAATATTATCCTAATATGTATAAGGTAAATACAATCGATACTGCAAATTATACATATGACTTACTGGTATTCTACAATGATTTGAATACCACAGAGAATGAGAAGTATAATGACGATTTGGCATTTTACTCAAATAGAGTAGACATGTTCAATAAACTCCAAACGTCTACTCTCAATAAAATGTTAATGGAGTATTCCCCAGCGACCTTTGTGTACAACGAGAAGGATTACGAAACTTCAGTTTGGTTCCCCAACATCATAAATTACAAGATTGGTAATTTGAGAGCATTCTTGTTAGAACACCCAGATGTACTCAAAACATATTGGTCGATATTGGGTTCTCCGAGCGAAAAGTATTTCTGGGATATGAGACGTTTTGATTTAGAGAATCGTATTCGTACCGACACACAACAGGAACAAGCTGGCCTTGATACAAGTATGACCTTCACCGAGGAGCATTACCTATTTCTGCTAAAGAGAGACATGTTCTTCAATAGAGAATATGCTCACAGAATATGGATTAATGGATTAATCCTCAATGAAGCCAATTACCATGTTCTTAAAGGACATGATTTTTATTATATCTACATACCAACCAGACTACTCGATAGACGTAGTTTTATGGAAATTGAAAGATATCGGTTATATGATGAAAAATACATAGGGGTACCAGGAAATGAAGTAGCTCCGTTGGTGTTCACTCCGCCCAAAACAACATCTTGTCAAGCAAAAGATATCTTTGTTGTAAACAACGAGACAAAGATGTACTTGACCAGTGAGCAGTATGAGCTGAAACATTACTCAAAATATTTGGATAAATGGGTGAATATACCAGTAGACAGTGCTTATAACGTGAATGGTGAGGAAATACATATTCACATTATAGACAAGTCACTTTATGGTCATACAATTCTATATGGAGTTTATCAGAATGCCTATATGACGTCATCTGACCCATATGACCCAAACGGAGACAATCCTACTTTGACAGGAGGTCAATTTCCATACATAAGGATGGATGTTCCAAATTACGGCAACTATTCCAAGACAAGTTACAGGATGTTTTTGAATGGCCACTTGTGTACAGAATATCAATTTTATGTAAGACAAAATGGTGAATATGGTGGTACTGATTCAGTTAGAACATCGACTGAATTACAAGCGGGTGATATATTGACTCTTGATAGAGTACCTGGTGATTACAGAACTGTGTACTACATGGAGGAAATAGGGGAAAATGGGTACATTGACCTCGATGGGAAAATTCCACTACCCTTAAGTTTTAAATGGTATGACATATACCTCAATGGTATAAGATTGAACGAACGGCTGATAGACTTTGTGACACCGACTAAGTGTTATGTCCACGATGTCAATAGCAGAAAGAACTTTCTTGTCATTGAGAGAAATCACGATGACGACGTATTATATTTACCGTCGTTTGCGTTTAAAGAACCTCTTGAAAATGGTACTACAATATTAGATAAAGTAATGCTGTTGTCAAAGAGTGTAAAAGAGGAGATAGACCTCTATTACGACTTAATAAATGACACTGACAGAGACTATCTTCTTGGGGGAATGTATTCAGAAGAAGCTTTGATTGCGATTATCATATTTGAAGAGTTTCTTAGGTTCACATTCTTCAACCCTAACGATTCATCTACTATGGATATTCTTAAGAATATTGCTAAAGAATATCCTGATTATTATACTGGTGGGGTATTTACCATCTCAGGAAACGATAAATATACAGCCGACTTGGTACTCAAGGTAGACTGTAATGAAACTTTTAAAGAGGAGGGATAAAATGGCTAACATTGATTTTACAACGGTCGAAGACCATACGCTGGTATCAGGATATCATCTGGGACCAACTGAAAAGATTGTAGATGGACAAACATTTCCAAATACAGTGGCTCCGATAGGCAATGCTTCACTTAGAGGCACTGCTAACGATAAACAAAGTCGATGGGGCGTTGTTCCACTGTATACAAATTACCACGAACATGCCTTTGTTGGAGAGTATCTATGTGACCCAAACACAGGTGAACCCGCCATTAAAAGAGAAGATGGCTCAGTGGTCAATGTAAGTGAGATTGCCAGGATCTATTATCATCTTGACATGTTGACCAACGCATTGTCTTATTTAGGCATGAGACAGGTAAAGATTTTTTCCATTGAACCGGAAAACGATTCAACCGTTCCGGTATATAATGGTAATTGTATTGACGAGGATACTGTGTTATCAAGTGATGCAATTATCAAGAAAATGGTCATGTCATTTGACATAAGTGTAATGACTAAAATCAAAGGGTCTAGTTTACTTAGGTCCATCGACGAGGACCCGGCTATTAAAGTTGAGTATGTTCTTGGCGGAGAAACGACTGTAAGGACACTGAGTTACAAGATGTCCGAATATCGCGGAATAACCATTCCAATTAACGAAAAAAGATTTACGCTTAAAAAGATTAGTATACCGTCTGCGGATGCATCCGGATATGCTTGTTTCATTCATTCAATTTTTGTAGCATATTAAATAGAAGGAGGCGCTAAAACATATGAGAGTTATACAAAGACGTGACCTGAAAACAAAAGCTATCACAAGTTTTGATGTGTTTGTACAGGTTTTGTTCAACGGTGATGCCCCTCAGAAGTTTGACCCAAACAAAAGCTACAGTACTGGTGACTTAGTCTGGGTAACCGATGATAATGGAGATAACTTCAGAATCATGCAGGCTACAACATCTGGATTTTTTGTAGATGCAGTAGAACCTAACTGGACGGAGTATAGTTTATCAAAAGTACTCGAAGAGCAGTCTACCACAATAGAAAACCTTACTGGAATCAGATCAAAGATTTCAGATATTATATACAATACCCATGTATTGTATTTCACTGCCAATAAGGGCACGACCCATATAGATAGTATCGGGTCATACGACTGGGAAAATGAATATTATTACTGCGAACTCTATGTTGGTGGTAAATTTGTCCCAGTTAATAAATGGGAGATAACAGGTGACACTCTCACAATGGATTCTGATGTTGTTACTAAAGACGATCAGTCTGTGGTCATTCGAGTCAACGAGGCTAATAGTTTGCTGACACGGATGATTAAAAGATTAGAAGTGTGTGTCGATGCAACCTATTCCGACAAAATCGTACCAATAAACAAAAACATGCTCAAGCCAAACCCGGATGTGAATGTGGGTAACAGTGGATTTAAAACTGTTAAATGCGAGAATAATGGCACCTATACTATTAATGGAACATCTACGACAGGTGGAACATCGGCACCCAAGATTTATATACGGGGTAGTGAAAATGCGGTAAACAACATTGATTTACCATTTGATCTACCATATGGGGGGTTCCTCACGTTTAGTGGTAATGTGGCATCAGCTAAATACTACTTCAGGGTAATTAACGTCGATGGTCAATATTTCGACGTCGAAAACCAGATAGCGTTTACAACTGGTATGAAGATAGCTGGTCTTTATATACAGTTCCCAGAAGGTACTACGTACACAAATCAGAACTTTAAGTTACAGTTAGAGATAGGTGAAGAAGCAACCGATTGGGTAGAGTATACAGAGAAAAGAGTTACTGAATATGATTCATTCCCAATCCCATATCCGATAAACCCTGAATATACAGCAATGCAGTTCGATTTGTATATTAATGGGGACTTTGTTCCTTTGGATGAAATTACATTGGGTACAGATATTGATGGCAATATCTGTATAACAGATTGGCCAAAAACCACCGATGTAATTGATTATGTATTCATGTTTGAGTTTGTATACTCAATAAGCAATGAAGTGTTGTTATTGAAGCAGGACTATACTGTAACTATTAGTGATACACAACAGTGTTATTTGCTTGATTTAAACCCAATCGACTTCATAAATTCATTCCAGGAAATTAAAATTTTCTGCAATGGTAACGTTGTTGACCCGGGTAGATATGTTCCCGGCAAAGGTCGTATTAATATCATTCACCCCAATTACTATTTTAATATCGGAGACAAGATATCTTGTAGTGTTTGGACATATGTGCTTCCGTCATACGTAGGTGGTACAGTCAGACACAACTCACAGTCCGTTCCCATTGTAATCGAAGACACGTTGACTGTCACAATCCCATACCTTGATTGGGATGTTCAGAGGGACGACCTCCTTGTCTTTAATGATGCGGGTATTCTGTTGAGTAATACAAAGTGGTATCTCGATGGATACGATATGAAATATTTTAAACATGATATTGGAGTTACGACAGGAGATATCCTTGATTTCAGAATGATTGACCAGGAAGATTCTGTTACAATGCAGAACATCTACATTCGTGTCACATCTGACAACCAGAAGGTGTTTGAAACCCCTTATGATTTATCTATATTTGCATTTGTAATGCTCTTCACGTCAGATGGTGAGTACGTAACGGACAGCAAATATAATATAGATAAGGAGAGGTTGATTGTAAGCGGTGGTGTATTAACACTGTCCGCAGGAGATATGTTGGAGATCGTTGGCTTTAAGTTCGTTGGAAGCAATACATCCACAACCTTTAGCCGCAAAATCATCAATGGTTCCAGTAACACGGATCAAGTTTACACTAACCCATATACGGATTACAATGCAAGTACAGACAGCCTTCTTATCTTCAATAATGCCGGTCAATACATTGGTGAGAGGTTCTATTCTATCAATGGTAATAAGATAACATTACTTGGCACCGGAATCAATTTGGGTGAGTATCTGGAGGTTATACTTATTAGGAATCTTGACATAACTATTACAACAGAACCATCCACTGAGATTATCGATAAGACCGCTTTAAACCTTCATGATTGTTATACAAATGAGGTAGCTGTTGCATTGAAGAGTCTTGATTTGGTTAAATACGGTGTCCTCACCGAAAATGACGCTAACTACATGAGAGTACAGGCTGTTACAATGGAGACCACTGCGGCACGTGGTAACACGGAATATGAAGCAGCTATATTGTTTAGCGGTACACGATGCTTGTTATCCATTAATACAGTGGATGCCACAAATCCAGAATATGGTGTTAAACCGGGTGACGTGATTGCTGTATCCATCAAAGTATCGTCATCTTACGATAACAGACTTTACAATTTCAATGTGACCATCGACCCTAAAACATTGAATGTCACTGTATTTGATGATACAAGTACAGGTGAATCGGTAATAATACCATCGCTCCAGAGATTATTGAGAGCATTTCCTATCATAAATGTAACTGGAATGACCACCGATATTATTACCAAAATCAAGGGAGCCGAGAAACTTAAACTAACGGCTACCAAAGACGATGTTGCTCTCAGTCCAATGCTGGTCGACACTGTCGACGGTGAACTTGCTATCGATTATGGTGATATTACGACGAGTGGTGTTATCAAGACCGGAATTATTATTTACACAGACACAATCGATTATCAGTATAAGTTTAATATAACAGTAACTAGACCGTGGAAACTCGTATACGATAAAGTTGAAGGTCATGCTATTCATCTAACTGGATTAGAAGATAATTATCTCGAAATCAAGATGGTGAATGGTAAAACTACACAGAATACCACAAAGGGTGAAAACGTCTTTGATGTAAGAAGGTATGTTGATGGGCCTGGTAATAGTGGAAGTGCCACCATAAGCAACGTTTCGAGAGAAACCGGTACAGTGTCAATTACATCTGACGGCCAATCTCAGTATTGTGGTAAGAGGCTCACTTTCCTTGGAATTGTTGATGAAACTGCCACTTACGTGATGGTATTCGATTCTGCGGTTAGGACAAACAATAATGTTAGCACCGTTGCAACGGTTGTGGTTAACTATGGTGACAATAAGGCAAGAAGCTTTCAATTGTTCCAGGTCAATGCTGGTGATGGGCTTGATATAGACGGGAAATCAATTGAAATACCGTTGGGAAATTTTATAAACATAACCAATATAGACCTCAGCATAACGGTTGATTTTACATCTACCCCGACTGGAAAATCAAACACATTAACATTGAACGGTCTTAGATTTTTTAAGAAAGGAACTCTTGATAAGTTTGAACCGTTCACAGGTAGAGAACCATCACCAAATCCAGTATATAAGCAGAGTATCAGCAATGTCGGCACAAAGACGTACAATATACTTGATTTGGAAACATATTATGGGGATAATAAAAATGATGTACACAATGGTGTTACGTTCAGCTACGATGATGTGAATCGGGATGTTACAATATCTGGTCAGTCGAAGTTATTATTAGATGGGGAGAGCGTAGTATGTTGGAAATTAATGAAAAACATGGTTCCTATACTCAAAAATGGTCACGTTTACGAGGTAAGTATCATGCCGTACGACGAAACTTTACCAGTGGACGTTGAATTCAGGGTGACCAATTCCAATGGAAATAAAACATACTCACACCGGATATCATTTGACTCGTCGACCATCTCCTCAGTTGATGTAAAACTATCTGTAACGTCCGAAAATTATGATTTTGGTTCTACCCCAGTGCCACTGCATGTCATGGTAGCTGATTTGACAGAGAACCCCAATGCATTTGGTTATAAATCATATGGTTATGAGGTGGAATATGTTGTGGCAAATCAGAATTTTTTTGATTGGACAAAAATTCCAACTGGAGATAAAAACGGTCTGGTGTTAACTAGTAACGGAGATGGTTCTTTTACAACAAATGGTATAGCTAAGGATGTATCAAAAGCATCTGCTTGGGTATATAGGCTAGTTGGGGATGATGCCAGAAGAATATTTAGGGCAGGTACTTATATCATTACGACACAAGACACAAAATCTGGACTGAAACCATTTGCGTTTATGAATATTCTATATGGTGGTAACAGTTTCAACAGTGTGTTGACCAGTGAAAGATATAAGAAGTTTAACATAACTGAAGATATGATGAGCAAGGATGACTTTACTCTGACAATTGGGATATATGCCGATCCTAATGTCACAATATCAAATAGAACAATTTACCCGATGATTCTTCGTACCGACAGCGATGGGTCCGAGTGGGTTGCAAATGAAAATGGTGTATATGCTGCTGACGAATTCATTGCCCGTGAAGAAATTCATACACCTATTTGGATAAAGGAACCAATTAGAGCGAGATATGTCAAAGTGAACGGGGTTCCCACTAAATTGACAAATGTATTTGACCCAGCATGGTTGGGTAGCAAAACCCAAAACGGAGTTATTCTTACCAAAGATGAGTATGATGTATATAAAGTCACTGGTACACCAACTGGAAATTTCTCAGTTAGTAAAAGATTTAATCATGAGGAAATGGTCAATACATTTAAACCTGGTTGGTATCTGGCACAAGCATGTGATGATACAAATTTCCCATGTTTTGCATTCACTAAACAGATTGACGGTGTAAACATAAATGAAACCAATAGCATTGATCTGAAAGCTATGCAGTTGACAGAGGATGATATGTTAAATCAAGCCACAACGGTAACAGTCTCGATTTATTATGATCATTCAAAACACACATTTTCGGAGAAATCCATGCGACCAACACTATTTTATAGTGTTACCGGGGAAGAATGGCCTATCCTTTCGGACGGTAAACGAAGACGCCTTCCATCTATACCACACTACTCATTTGACACAAATGGATATTGTGGTGATATGATAACTGAATTGAATGGGGAATATGTGGTTATCAGGTCAATAAACTCAATCATTTTGGATAGAAGCACAGAAAAGAATTTTGTCAAATCCGCAATTGCTAATACTACCCCCCAGGAATATAGAATTGGTTATGTAACTCCTGTTAAGATTGCAACTGGGGCAGTGGATGATGTGTCTGATGTTATATGTGATAGTTACCCAACAATGAAAGAAAATCAAACTTGGTCCTCCCCAAGAACTAAGTGTATAGCAACAGGTAGATCTTCGTCGGGTATTTATATATATGATAAAGATTATGCGGCCACGTCCACAATGGACGATTTCTTAGCATGGCTTGACAATAACCCGATGGAAGTACAATACCCAGTCATGAAACCTACAATTGAGGTGTTGCCAGAGATGACACAGAAATTACTCAAACTTATGGTAGGATTTAAACCAGAAATGTACATTTACTGTACAGATGGCCTCAATCCAGATGCAATATTCCAATATAAACGTAGAGTTGATGGGGAATAGGTTATGATGAAAGACGGTATCAATCTTCTGATTGATACCGTCACATTATTTTAAGAGAGGAGTGTGTGTATGTTGTGAATTTTTTAAAGTTGTTATTCAAAAAAGATAGGAATGACGTTTGGACAAATGATGTACCAAATCAAGATGTGGTGTCCAAACTTAAATATCATCCAATATTTCAAGAATTTAGGTTGATTGATAATGTTAAGATAGGCTCTCTTAATATCAGTGACCCTTTAAAATATAAGATGGCCGTATGCTATCTCAAAATGCTATACGGTAATATGGAAAAATGTGTCTGCGAAATGGTTGAAGAATATCCCGAATATTGTGTAGACCCAAGTTTAATCGGGGATATATTATTAGGAAGCGTAACAAAAACTAGAGATGATGCAGTTGGTGGAGGTATACCATCAGTATTTTTAAACAAGTACAACCCTCGTACATTTAGTAATATCAGCATATTAACAAATATAATAACTGAGGTTCATCAACGCAGAATGTATAGTACTATGTATGATGAGATGTGTTCTGTTCTCGATGTATTGCTGGTATATATGAGAACCAGTCTTGAGTCAGTTGAAGGACTCATTAATGCGATGAACGGTGAGCTACATCTTTCTCTAGTCGGTTCTGTGTTCGATAATTAACGAGCTCGGTCAAAGGAGGGTTGAGATGGTTTTATACAATATATTCAATCCAATGATAACGACTGCTGGTATTGGTGTGGTGATGTCCTTGCCGGATATCATTGAACAAGTAGCCAACCTTGGCTTAATGTTGATCGTGTCCTCAGTCGTGGTATATTTTATGATAAGAGTGATGAACTCTTTACTGGAACACTCTAAACAAACTGTTTTACAAATTATTCCGAAACTCGAAAGCTGTATCAATACATTAGGTGATGTGAAGAATGTATTAATGAGTACTATCAACACTCACAATACATCCGTGAATAAAACATTATGTGACATTGAAGCCACATTAAAAGAGTTAAGTGACAAAATTGACAACAAAGTTGATGGTGTGAATGGTGATATTGAAACAATAAATGGCAACATTGAAAAAACTGTTGATAGACAGAGTGATATATTGATCCAGTTAGAAAAAATAGAAGGTGTGTTATACACCATTCGTGTCCAGTTAAATATAATCGGCGTTGGAGAGAATAAGACATCAAAAAACCAAAATGGTGGAAACCATTTTGATGCTGATGGAGACAGTAATTTGTAGTCTGTCTCCATCAGCATTGTTATTCGATATCAAGTTCATATTTATTAAAATTAATTGGGGTATAATGTATCAACTCTAGCTTTTCCTTATTATCTTTACACAACTTATTATAATCATCAACTTTCTTATTATATGCCTCTTTCTGATTAACAATTCTATTCAATAACAAATTATTCTTTTTAATCAAGTTATCTAAGTCACCATACTGAACATCTGGGAAGTTTTCCTTCAATATTTCTATTGCTTGAATCAAGTCCCCTGTATTCATAGTCTGCTTAACATATTCAATCCTTTCTTCCAATATCTTAAGCATAGCACCGCCATTATCCTCAGACTTACCTTGAATAAGAATATATGCAGTATCGATATTCTGTTCCACTGCATTTTGATTGGCTATAATATCCGCCTTAGCAACCATTAAATCAAACTCAGCAGACCTAATGATGGGTACTATTTCTCCGACGGAACTGTATTGTGTTTGGATATTGACAATCTTCACATCGTTGTTTTTCACCAATTTTGCTACCTCTTTCTTATACGATACGTGGGTCAAGATTGTTTGAACTATACATATTGCCCCACATACCACGACAATGATGGTCAAGATTTTCATTACACGCAACGATTCCGCAATATCTTTATTCTTTGACATTTTTTCATTCATATTCATTTCTCTCCTTTTTAATGTAAATTTATATCAAGACACAAATGTCAAGATACCTTAAACACTATAGTAGGTATTCAATGTACCTTTGCTAAGTTTTTAGCAATATCCCATTTCCCAATCATCGAGGAGGGCCCATAATAAGACCTTCCTCATAATTGGTTTACGAAATTAACCTCTTAATCATATGCAGATTTATTGTTAATCCTCCGATGTTGACCATTGTTTAAAATGCATTGTTACAGCAGATATTCGTAATTACATTGTTTGTAGTCATGATAAGCCCATTGTTGAATTAAGAGGTTAATTATAGATTAAATTGAGATAGAGAAGGTTTTTAAGTCTTCTCTATCTCAATATTATTGTCCCGTTAAATGTATCTAGTGAGACTGTTCCTTGATAAGTGCAAGTAATGCGGTCAAATCATCTGCTGTTGAATTAGATAATTCCCGCAACTCTTCCTCATATGAAGGATGTTTTTTAATGAAGTCATCCACACTTGCCCCAATGACTGTAAGTGAGCAAGACCGTGTGGCAAGTCTCTTGGCATCTACATTTTCCATTATAGTTACATCTCCTTTCAGAAAATTAACAAGATGTTTGTCCTCAACAACACAACCTATTAATTTTACCATCTTCTTTACACTGGATGATGCAACTCCGAAATTCACCATGTCAATATCCATACCACTCTTCATTTCAAAGTATAAGTTCCTAATTTTTTCTATAGTTTTTACTAAGGTCATTTGTATTTTATTTGCTCCTTATCTTAAACTGTCGCAAAGGCATATATTTCGATTGCTAAGTCTTTACGTAAATTGGCATCCTTGTCAAATAGACCATCGTTGTGGCTGATAATCATGTTATCCAAAGGATTCATATCCTCATAATACTTCTGTGCAAATACATACACTGGATGACCAATCAAGTTCATGACGTCACCATCGAAATCTGCATTTGGTTTACTTAAAATAAGAATCGGTATTTCCATACAATAGTCCGTGATGTCTGGATTCACTCTAGCAATTCTCATTCCCATAATAGACCCAAAGTTTATTGATGGGTTACGGCCTATTGATACATACATTGGTCTTACTGATATCATGTATTTCATGATATTGTATACGTTTTCGTTGAATGAGAATGTTGCATCTGTCCACATATCATTCGCCGAATTGAAATCTAAATCATATTGGTCTATCAAGTTTTTGATGATTTCCAGTTTGAACAGTTCAAGAAATGTAATATAACCAATTCCAATCCCATCCTGTAACATATCTACTGCCGGTACGATTACATTACGAGCAGTGTAATTTTGTCGGCCTCCAGAAATCTGATCTCTTATTATACCAGACTTTTTATCTATGGCACCGAATGAAAGTTCCCATAGTTTGTTAAGGGACATCTCGATGCTATAGAGAATATTCTCTCGCCGCAGGTAATCAACTGTTACTGGGCGAGGCTCCTCTCCTCTAGCTACTCTACGACGCTCTCTATTTGCTCTCACTGTACGTCTTCGTTGTAACTCGAATCTATCGTTTAAGAGGCGATGATCCGTAAAGATTCTACGGAATAACACATCCTCATCGGAGTACTTAATTTCCTTTTCTCTAACAACAAATTGCCTAAGGTGCATATTATAGACAGGAATAGACCTTGCAAATATGCAATCCTTATTTTCAATTAACCAGTTATACTGGTCAATTTTATTTGGAAATTTCCTAAGAAAGAATTCCAGTATTTCAAAGACTCTCTCCCTAAACTCAATCATACCGATTCCCTGGAATGGATTATCGTTAGTTGGTACACGTTTAGAGGGGTCTCTAAATTCAATTATATCAGGAAATCTATTCTTCCCGATAAAGTTCCAAAGTTTCTTGAATATTCCAGCGTGAATGATATAGTCTCTGTCGAGAATTATCCAGCCGGTTTTCCTCATATCTATATCAACAAACTTAACCATGGTCTTACACTTAGGACAGATTGAATGTTCATCCATGTGGTGTTTGCCCTGGTAATATCCACACTTACAACTATATCTATCTTCAAAGCTATTCTCATCTCCATAATCGGTACCATATAATGGCGAATGGATTGAGTATAGACCTGGCTCATTGTTGGCATCAGTTTTACCTTCCTGGGTTATCCTAAAACCAATACCTTTGCTAATTTGCTCATTTGCTAACTCGTCCCAATTGACTGGTGTGATTTCTGCACGCTTGTTACAGATAATTACGCCATCTTTTGTCACATTGACATTTGGGTTAATAAAGTTATTCATATTACTTCTCCTTCCATGTGTAAAAATAAACCTTAGATATCTGTCCCTCCTTTCTTATTTTCGTATTTGTCTATATTCAGTGAATCGGAAGATAAATAACAAACTCAATGTAAGTTTTGGAAACATTATGTCGGATGCTAGTATTAACACGATAAGTGAAAAATATACAAATGCTGTATTTATAATCGTGGTCTTAATTGTATGAGTGACAATGCCCATGATTCTACGATAATATTCGTACTTCTTGTCTCTGATTGCGTACATCAATCCAAGTAGCATATCATTTAATTTTGCTTTAATATCTGGAAACTCATTTAAATTGGAATCCAATGAGGATATATGATATTTTAGCGTTACAATTCCAACAGAACCCCATTTTTGGGTATCCTCATCATTTATTTGAAAAGATATTGTACCATCTCCACACTCAGTAGATTTGTCTAACAAATCACTAAATGTGTTACTTATTATCCTAGTTCAGTATTCCACGTTGGCTGGTTTCGTGTGTTTAATGCTCAGTTGACAATATACCAATACTTGGCGGTCAGAAAATTCAAAAAGACAAGTATCTGAAATAGTAGATCGCCTATACCCTATAGTGTTTTTTATTAAAGCATCACGTTTTCTTATTTCGTCAATTGTATATAATCCATCAGTCACAACGGCTTCCTTTGGTATAATTACTAAACATTAAATCACCCCTTTTCAATATGATAATATATAAATAAAAATGGAGTATAGTAGATATCTACTATACTCCATCATGTTATATCATTTAAATAGGTCGTCTAAATCCAAAACAGACATACGTACAGTTGCATCATGCGCTTGTTTCATACGTCCACGTAATAACGAGTTTGAAACTCGTCCGTTGGTTAAACCAATATTCTTAATTCCAAGCATATAGAATCTGTCTCCAGCACACCTGTTACACAACTCTTTACCTATACAATCGGTTGGTAATCGCATTTTAACAGTTTTGCCGAGATATTTGGACTCCGTCTTGGGGTCAAATCTTTCCCACTTACCATTATTATTGATAAAGTGGTAATAGTGCATTTTCTTATTAGCCTCAGTTAGTGTGATCGTTTCCAGTGCTTTGGAACCACAATCAGAACCAGCATCGGCTAATACGTTACTCTGTAATGTAGCAGCCAATTTCTTGGTAAGATATCCACACTCACCAGTACCAATTGACTTAGGGTATACACCGGAAACAACTGCATTGGCCATAGTAGGCAAGTCTTCCTTTCTTGCACCCTCATACAGCGAGGTTGTCATTATATCAAACTCACCTTTAGCTGCATTGTATACTGGACCTTTCATAATCTGGGCCTGTCTATATGCATTATCAAATGCTCCCCTTGCACCAGATTTGTATAATTCATAAGATGGATCATCTTCCAATTCTTTTTGTGCCATCTTAACCAGATCAGACTGTATCTTGACAACAACTGGGATATTCTTATTCTTGATATCTTCAGCGTGTTCTTTTAACAATCTTTTCTTTTCTGCCTGTACTTTAGGCAATGGCTTCATTGATTTGAGCGTCTTGGACGCACAAATCTCAGAGTGAAATGTGAATGTAATCCACATCAACTTATCCAAGAAATCATAATACTTGGAAAGCAGTGTTCCAGTATCATCCTCCTGGATATAATATGCCATTGTGTCTTCTATTTTACTAAACCCACTTTTAGTAAGTTCACTATTAACGTATCCTAAATAATCCTTGAAATCTGGTTCAATCAAAAACTTATTAATTATAAATAGTCCACAATTTGTGATAATATCTTCTTTATTGAAATATTCTCCTTTTTTGAGAACTATCTCGTCATATGTCTCAAAATGAGATGGGATCACCTTGTGTTTCTCTGAATCCCATGTGTTTGCGAATAAGTCCTGTAACAACTCAAGAGTTATGTCATCTGGTTTAAGTGCCAAAAACATATCTTTCTCTTCTTTGCTGATTCGACGCGGTTCACGTTCTACCATAAGACATTACCTCCTACTTCGTATAAACTCTGTAGAGGATGTACAAATTCTTCTCCATGTGAAGTAACTCGTTACCAAATGAAACGGCCGTTGCCTGCAATACCTGTTTGTACTCCTTACCATCATCGGTATCTCCGAGAACACCTGTACACAATCCAAACTCGTTGAATCGTGGAGTTCCGGCAGTAGACTGATAAAGATTAAAGTACTCTCTCAAATCAGCTGTTTCCAAACAGAGCACTGTTTCAGCAAATGTTTCAATTGGGGTTGTTCTGGTGGATGAATAATCTGATTCTACAACCGGGCTGCCATCCTTGTCATCTCCGGCATCTTTCCAAAGTGGAGTGATGACAGTTGTTTTGTCAAATTTCTTACCATAATACATACATTTCCCATCATCTGACCTCTTCATCAACCAGTACTTGTTGTATTCATCAGAACCTTCTTCAAATGGGGCATCCACAACTCTGAACGGAATAATCCCTCTAAGTTCTCTCTGCTGCTGGAGTACAGAGTTGATATCATCTATGGAAGCACCAGCCCCACCAATACCAATTGTCCACAGACAAATACTTGTATCCCTCGGGTATCTTTCTGTGATTGCCGGACCACTTTGGCCAATACCCATGATGTTGTTGAGATACTCCACGGTCAAACTAGACTGTACATTGAACATTTTCTCCAGGGCAAAGATAGACCCTCCCATGAGAATTTGATTCTTCTTCCGCACAATTACTTCACCCAAACTGGAAATTCCAGTAACTGGGTCAGTATGTAAATCATAGCCTACTTCTACTTCTCCTTTGAGAGACCATCTATCCCGTTCATTACCGTAGTCTTTTACAAGACGGTAATTGTTTCCTATTTTCTGATAACTCATTAATAATTCCTCCTATCATTTTTTTTGATTTACAATTATAGTGGTGTTCCCGGAGAAGTTTGTTATGGGTCCTCCCACCACATTACAAATGAATCGCTTAAATGTAAGTTGTCTTTAGTTTTGACATGTGTAACAAACTGATGTATCATATCTGTTAAATCTATTAATTCACTATTTTTTAATCCGGCATCAAAATTCATCAATTTGTCATGCATAATCATAGGACTGTGCCCACGTAATGTTGTTTCCAAATGAACTCCATCGACCATATCGGCCTTGTCTGTAACACGAACATGAGATTCAACTAGATGTATTGCATCATTGAATCTGATTGCATTATCAGAATATTTCATATGTGCGGTCATCTTTGTCGAGTCCATCATTTTCATCATATTATCTAGCCTACTATCAAATAGGTACATCGTACTTATTTCCTTTATATCAACGGTAAACGATTTAAACGCCCGTAATATTGCAAGTATCCCAGAAATTATAGTAACATCAATTGGATTGAGATAAGATAAGTATTTGGTCGTATCCAACAATGTTGTCATCTTAGTTGCAATATAATTAATGTAATCAATACTCTCCTCGGGTGTGTCTATTTTGCAATAGAATTCATATAGCGCAGGAGATATATCTTCCAACAGTTCTGTGTATTGTGTTGCTATTGTGCCATCAGATTTCTTAAAAATCTGATTATTTCTCGTTGTTAGTAAAAGTGTATTGTACAACTTCAAATTGGCATGATACACTACTGGGTCATTCGTTTTCTGCATTACTGAAATAAGTAATTCGGATAAAGCTTTTACATTACTATATGCCATATTGACATCCAATATTGTACCAAACTGAAAATCCTTAATATACTTAAGAAGACCCTGGTCATATATGTCCGGTTTATTGGTAATTTCTTGTCTGATAGCATCGATATCGGCACCGAAATTAAATCCGAGTATGGAAAGAGTTTTTGATGGTGTAAGGATAATGTCGGGTTCCACCTCATTACGTTTACACAATAAACAAATTAACAAAATCCATACATTGAACAAACTAACAGCACCAGATGTGATTATTGGCATATCAATCACAATATAATTTGTTTGATTCCATCTATCCATAATTAATCTGGATAGATAAGTTAATTCAAAGTTGACTTCCTGCATCCTTATGGTCATATTGATATCAGCATACTTGGTTTCAATATAATTCATGTTAAGTTGCTCAAACGCCAAATCAAGCTCATTATCTTGTATCCAGGTAGGGTCATCCATAACGAACTCTCTATAGCGGTACGCCGTCACATCCTGAAAATCTTCTACGACCACATCTGTCGCATCCATAGGAACGGCAACGAAATAGTAGTCATACATTTTTGATTTGTCTAATTCCAAACAAGGATTCCCATCTTCATCAATTGATGTTTTGTAATGGAACTCTGGTTTAAGTTCAGCCTCTTCATTTTCTTTTGACATAGTATGTTGCTTAACTAAAATGTACTTATTTAATTCAAAGTTGGAATACCCAAGTAAATCAAGTACATTATAAAGAACTTGAGTATCACCTTTTTGTCTTAACAGTATATTCAAATTCTTCACAAGTAACCGCTGCTGATTCATCGTAAACATATCGATGTACGGTATCTGATATGCTTCCAGAAAAGTGTGGATAGAGTCCATGTCATAGAAATCTCTGTCAGCCACTATCTTAAACAAACCATTCAAAGTTCTCTGTATAGCCATATGTAATATCATGAAACCAATAAATCCATGGTATTGGTCATATCTTGAATTGTAATTGTGATTGTATACACAGGCGAGAAAATATTGCCTCGCCTCTTCATAATAGAATATAAAGTCTCTATAGAACCTATACCCGTTATCATTCTTTGGCATATAGAGTAATTGATAGTCGGTTGCAGACCGTGCAGTAACAACATCAACCTTCCTAGAACCCATATATGGAATATATGTGTGCTCAGGATATCTTTTGAATAAATCGTCAAGCATCCCATCATCTTCCATATATGCAATTATGTTTCCTGGGAGACTGTCTAATGCAACTGGACCAACTCCAACATATCCAAATTTTTCTATTTCAGATGGACTGACATATACCGGGTCTTGCCCAATTAATCGCTGTCCGCTCAACATACGATAATAGTCATTTTTTTCTTCGTACTTATCCACAACATTTTTTCGGTGTGCTGCTAAAACTGCATCTCGTTTGTCAATCGGTATCTGGTACTTGTCAAGATGACAAGTATATGCCTGGGAGACATCATTAATTCCAGCTTTATTAATTTCTTCCACACTGTATTCTGTGTAGGATTGGAATAAGTCTACGCCTAAAGATGCCGATACAAATAAATCTCCTTCTCGCCGGCTATCAATGGTTTCTTTTTCATCAGCGAGTATGGAGTTTTTAATGACTGTTTTTGGTATAACTTCTAAAAGATATCGTCTAAAGCTATTTACTAACTCCATAATCTCTCCTTTCTTAAATATTAGCCTTAATCCTTTGTTCAAAACAGCTAATTGTATACATCAACAATATTTAAGAAAATGAATATACCAGATGTGGACTGTAGTCCACATCTGGTATATTTTGATTAATGGTATGTTCTAAGAATGAAATGTAACAGCCGTACCAATAAGCTTATTGAAAAATCATCATGCGTGCGCATGAAGTTGATTCGTAGTTGTAATAAAGTGCCTACTGTTTAGAAAGACAGTAGTGTGGAATATAATGTTAGTTTTAGTAAAGATACCATATATTAATTACTATAATTTGTGAAAAATGTATGTGCGTGGCAGGCCCCGAACCTGCTAGATTACGCACATGAGAAACATTCATGTTCTAAGAAGTGCATAATATGTTGCCCATATATTACTTTTAAACAATTCCCATTTGATAGTGTAGAATATTTTGTCCGACGTTCATATAGAGTGTATTAGTCTTCCCGTTGGTCGGGATTCATTTTCCATTAATTATGGGTATCTCATATGAACCATCATACGAATAATACATAGATATCGTACAATAAATGTAACTCTGCGAGTCCAGTATGATATTATGTTTGAGTCTAATTCGGGTAAACTAATATGATAGATTACAAAATTCTATTTTTATTTTATGTGAAACTAGAAACTGTGAATTTCTAGCATGTGCACAAGCAACAGAATTCAAAAAAAAATCTGTATCAACGAGACTCCCGAATCGTCTCATTAAAATTTTGTTAGTCAGTTTTTAATATCTAGGATTGTGTGAAATATACTAGAAAACATCAAATTAAGTAATTATATAAAGGAGTGGAATTAAAAATGGGTAAAAAGAATGTAGATATGCTTGGAGTTATTTTTGATGAAGGCACTAAATTAGATGGACCTTCAGTAGATTCGGACACGTCAGACTTTTATCTCCCTTTTGATAAAAAGGAGGATTTCTTTGCTATCTATGAGAATGAGATAAACTTCTATAGAGCGGTTGAGAAATTAGTTCGTACTGATGACTTCTATAAAAAATATATTAAGTATCTTGTAGAGGTTATTGGCATGAACTGCGACCAGGTGTTATCTAATATCGAGGTATCGGATGACAAGAAATCTAAGGTTGTATTAGAAATGCATCATGGCCCGATACTCACATTGTTTGATATCACGATGATTATCTGTAATTGGTATCGATTAAACAACATACCGATTACCACATTTGATGTCGCTGATAGGATATTGGAGGAGCATCAGAAAAACAGAGTACGGGTAATACTGGTATCTAAGACAGTACACGAACAAATTCATGAAGGTAATATCATCCTGAATTACCAGCAAGGGTGGGGTGATACCAATGCATTCCTGGAGTATTACAAAGATGGTATCACCAGGGATATTAAAGATCGGATTAACAAGTACATACAGTGGTCAAAGACACATGATTCGTTCGACGATAATGTACTTGAGATTGCTCGTAACCTTAGGCGATGGGGTAACAATGACCTCGACGTAGATACTATTTTTTAATAGGAGGTAAATAATGATATATCAAATAACATTGTTGGCCGTAGTTATTATATTTGGACTCGTTATATCCTGGTCAATATACAAGGATGTTATGACACGGAAACAAAATTTTGAGAT